>Ga0209726_10000205_pt1 | contig 122721 bp, 107 predicted proteins | sample Subgrocontami54m_FD_187453 | JGI IMG/M metagenome (GOLD analysis project Ga0209726, IMG submission 187453) | Subsurface groundwater microbial communities from S. Glens Falls, New York, USA - GMW46 contaminated, 5.4 m (SPAdes) (version 3) | ecosystem: Environmental > Aquatic > Deep subsurface...
AGGCGCTCGCGATCAAGCTCGGCGAGCGAAACATTTCCGAGTGCTCGAAGTTGTCGGTGCGTCAACTCGGCGCGGCGGTCGATTCCATCGAAGAGACACTGGACCCGCGCACGCGCACGGTGGTCGATCGCGTGCTGCGCGAGATTCGCGCACGCGTGTCGTTCCTGGAGTCGGTCGGCTTGCCGTACCTGTCGCTCGAGCGCGCGGCGGCCACGCTGTCGAACGGCGAGGGGCAGCGCGTGCGACTCGCGACGCAGATCGGTTCGGCGCTCGTCGGCGTGCTGTACGTCCTCGACGAGCCATCCATCGGCTTGCATCCGCGCGATGGGCAGCGCTTGCTGACGTCGCTGCGGGCCCTGGTGAATCGCGGCAACTCGGTGCTTGTCGTCGAGCATGATCTCGAGACCATCCGCGCGGCCGATTGGATCGTCGACCTCGGCCCGGCTGCGGGCGTCAACGGTGGTCGCGTGGTTGCGACGGGTTCGCCCGCGGATCTCACCCGCACCGGCGCGGGCGTGACGGGACCGTACTTGAGCGGTGCGAAAGAGATTCGCACGCCCACGCGTCGACGAACGCCGCGAGGCGAGTTGGGGTTGCGCGGTGCGACGCTGAACAATCTGCAGATCACGAAGACCGCGTTTCCGGTGGGGTGCATGGTTGCCGTCACGGGCGTCTCGGGCTCCGGCAAGAGTTCGCTGGTTCTCGGGACACTGCTCCCGGCGGCGCGCGCGGTTCTCGCGGGCGAAGGCCTCGCGGGCTTGCCCATCACCGCGGCGGACGGATTCGCGCAGATCGACCGAGTGGTTGCAGTGGACGCGGCGCCCATCGGTCGAACGCCGCGCAGTTCTCCCGCGACGTACACGGGGATCTTCACGGCGTTGCGCGAACTGTTCTCGAACGTGCCCGAGGCGCGCGCGCGGGGATTCAAGCCCGGGCGATTCAGTTTCAACGTAAAGGGCGGCCGCTGCGAAACGTGCCAGGGCGAAGGCGTGCTGCGCGTGGAGATGCATTTCCTCCCCGACGTCGTCGTCGCCTGCGAGGCGTGCAACGGTTCGCGGTACGAACGCGAGACGCTCGAAGTGCGGTACCGCGGGTTCTCGGTGGCGGACGTGCTGGACATGACGGCGGACCAGGCGGTCGTTCACTTCGAGGCGATTCCCAAGATCCGCGACGCGCTGCTGTCCCTTCACGATGTGGGATTGGGTTACGTTCACCTCGGTCAGCCTGCGACGACTCTTTCGGGCGGCGAAGCGCAGCGGATCAAACTCGCGCGCGAACTCGCACGCCGCAGCACCGGCAGCACGCTGTACATCCTCGACGAACCCACGACGGGATTGCACATCTCGGACATCGAGACCCTGCTCGAGCTGCTGTCTCGGCTGGTCGACCAGGGCAACACGGTTGTCGTCATCGAACACAACATGGACGTCGTGAAGTGCGCCGATTGGGTGATCGACGTGGGTCCCGAGGGCGGCGCGGGCGGCGGAAAAATCGTCGCGGCGGGGACGCCGGAAGCGATCGCCAAGGCCCCGGGCTCGTACACGGCCAGTGCGCTCGCGGCGGCGCTGGGCGAGGGCGCGCCCGGGCGTGTGCCCAAGCGAAAGTCGCGGACGGACCTGCGGGCCGTGAAGTGAAGCCCTGAACCGGGGTTGACCCGAGGCCCCCGGCCCCGCTACATGGCCCCACCGCCATGTCCGACCGAAAGGTCCGAATCCTCGTCGCGAAACCGGGCCTCGACGGTCACGATCGCGGCGCCAAAGTCGTCGCCCGCGCGCTGCGCGATGCCGGCTTCGAGGTCGTGTACACGGGCTTGCATCAAACGCCCGAGATGATTGCAGCGGCCGCGGCGCAGGAAGACGTCGACGGTGTCGGCCTGTCGATCATGTCGGGCGCGCACAACACGTTGTTTCCCGCGGTGATCGACGCACTCAAGGCGCGCGGCGTGACCGACGTCGTGGTGTTCGGCGGCGGGATCGTGCCCGAAGAAGACAACGTGAAGCTCGTCGCGCGCGGCGTCGCCAAGGTGTTCACTCCGGGCGCGACGCTCGGCGAGATCGTCGAGTGGGTGCGGTCGAACGTGCGCCCGCGGGCGGCAGCGTAGGGAGACGTCGATGGATTTCGAATTGCCCGAGAGCCACCGCGAGATCCAGCGCATGGTGCGTGAGTTGTGCACGCGGCACGTCGCGCCGTACGCCCGGGCGTGGGACGCCGAGGAGCGGTTTCCGCACGAAGTCATTCCGCATCTCACGGAGGCGGGACTGCTGGGCATTCGCATCCCCGAGGAATACGGCGGTTCTGGACTCGATACGCTCGCGTACTCGGTGATCGTCGAGGAGATCGCGAAATTCGACGGCTCGCTCGCGCTCACGATCGCGTCGCACAACGGCCTCGGCACGGCACACATTCTTGCGTTTGGCTCGGAAGCGCAGAAACGAAAATATCTTCCGAAAGCGGCCAAGGGCGAGTGGCTCGGCGCGTGGGCGCTCACGGAGCCTGGCTCGGGTTCCGACGCGGCGGGGATGAGCACCCGCGCGGTGCGCGACGGCGACGGATGGGTGATCAACGGAACGAAGATGTTCATCACGCAGGGATCCGTCGGCGGGTTCTGCGTCGTGCTTGCGGTGACCGATCCCGCGCTCAAGCAGAAGGGCATCACGGCGTTCGTCGTCGAGCACGGAACGCCGGGATTTCGCGCGAGCAAGCATCTGGAGAAGCTGGGGATGCGGTCGAGCGATACGGTCGAACTCACGTTCGAGGATTGCCGGATTTCGGACGAACAGCGGCTCGGCGGGGTCGGGCAGGGCTTCATCGACACGCTGAAGATTCTCGATCGGGGCCGGGTGTCCATCGGGGCGCTCGCCCTCGGCCTCGGCGAAGGCGCGTGCGACGCCGCGGTGCTCTACGCGAAAGATCGCAAGCAGTTCGGCAAGCCCATCGCCGACTTCCAGGCGATCCAATGGATGATCGCGGACATGAAGACCGAACTCGACGCCGCGCGGTTGCTCGTGCGTCGTGCGGCGGTGAAGGCCGACAGTGGCGAGCGGTACTCCACGGAGGCGTCGATGGCGAAGCTGTACGCGAGCGAGGCCGGCACGCGTGCGTGCAACCGCGCGCTGCAGATTCACGGTGGGTATGGCTACACGCGGGAGTTCTACGTCGAGCGGCACCTGCGCGACGTAAAGTTGTGCGAAATCGGCGAGGGCACGAGCGAAGTGCAACGAATGATCATCGCGAAGAACATTTTGGCGTAACCTCCGCGGCGCGCAACGGCGCGCGTCGCTGGGTACCGCAGCGTCGGGCGTCGAAATCGGGCGCCTTCGGAACGGCAGAGGAGCGAACGTGACAATGCAATCGGGGCGATTCGGGTTGACGGTGTTGTTGGGCCTGGCGATGGGTCTCGGTGCGTCCGCGGCGTTGGCACAAAGCAGCACGCCCGCGGGCGGCGCGCGTCCAGCGGCGGGCGCGCGACCAGCGACTGCGGGTGCGCGTCCAGCGGCGGCAACAACGGCACGTCCTGCCGCTGCCGCGACTGCACGGCCGGCTGCGACAACCACCGCGCGTCCTGCGCCCGCGACCACCGCGCGTCCCGCCGCAGGTGCACGCCCCGCCGCGACCGCCACCGCGCGTCCCGTTGCAGGTGCACGTCCCGCCGCAGGTGCACGTCCCGCCGCAGGTGGCCGCGTCCGCCCGCCGCCGATGGTTGCGGTAAACATGACGTCGACGCCGCCGGCCGCCTCCGTGCGTGTCGACGATGAAGCCGCGGTGCCCGCGGGCGTCACGCCGTTGCGTCGTTTCCGCGTCGCGGTGGGGCATCACACGTTGCACTTCACGCTGCCGGGATATGTCACGCAGCACGTGGAAGTGGACATCCTCGCGCGCGGCCGCCAACCCGTCATCGCGCCGACCCTCGTTCAAACCGGAACGCTGACGGTGAACGCCAACGTCGAAGGCGCGACGGTCAGCATCGATGGTCACGCCGTCGGCGCGACACCCGCGCGCGCGGAAAACCTCGCACCCGGCGAGCACACGGTCGACATCACCGCGGAACACATGAATCCGCACCACGAGTCGATCACGGTGCTCGCGGGACAGACCGCGGCCGTCAACGCGACGCTCGCCCGGAACGTGGGTCGGCTTGCGGTGCGCTCGGCGACGACCGGCGCGTCGGTGATCGTCGACGGCACGGAAGTCGGCGGCGCGCCGTACACGAACGAAGCGGCGACGCTCGGATCGCACCGCGTTGAGGTTCGCGCGCGGGGATTCGAGCCGCGGACGGAAACGTGCGAAGTGACTGCCGAGAGCCCGTGCAGTCTATCGGTGGATCTCACCGCCTCGGCGCCGCGCGTGGTCGCGCCGACCGGTCCCGTGCAGGAACTCACCATCGAAGCCGACACGGCGAACTCGCCGCGATTCGAAGTCGAGGTGAGCGCCGCCGGCGGCAGTACCCTGCGATGCCCGGAGCCCGTCGCAGCGGGAGCCACGTGCCGGCTCGCCGTTCCCGAAGGCGCGGCCACGGTGCGCGTGTCGGGTTCGTCGACGTTCACGCGGACGCTCACGATGCCGGCGGGTTCAGCCCGCTTGCGCCTCGAGTATCGTCCGTGGGGCGGGCTCGATTACGTGTTTCCGATTCTCGGCGGCGTGGCGATCGCGATGATTCCGATCGCGGCGATCGCAGGTGCGTCGGGCGCAATCGCAGCGCCCGTAGAAGGCATCTGGCTTGGCGCTTCCGCAGGCGCGTTCCTCGTGCTGTTGTTCCCGTCGTCGTTGCGATTCTCCACGCCCGTGGGTTCCGCTCGCTATACGGTCCCCGAAGAGCCATCGGCGGCCGGCTCGCACGCCGCGCATGCGATGCGGCGCACCATCGTGCGGCCGATGTTCGGCGCGGCGCCGACTCACGGCGGCGCGAGTGTGGGGATGGGATTTGTGTTTTGAGCGACGCCCCGCGAGGGGCTCGGTTGCGTCGTCGGGTTGACCCGTCGGGAATCGCGATTGCGCCGCGAGATTTCGTCGACTCCGTTGACACCCTGAGGGCTCGCTGCTAACCAAGCGCTCCCTCGGCTGGGCCGTTCGGGCGAGGGATCCCAGCATTGGGGTGGTAGTTAAGTTGGTTATAACGCCGGCCTGTCACGCCGGAGGCCGCGGGTTCAAGTCCCGTCCACCCCGCAACTGAATGCTCCGTAGTATCCGGTAGTTGAGCTTTCTCGCCCCCCGGCTGGGCCCGATCATCGGACCCATCGCCTACATCGCGACCCGCGGTGTCATCCCCCGCTCGATCACGTAGATTCGGTCGGGCGCGACATCGCGGTACTCGGTGCTCATTCCGTCGGCCCAGCGGACGCGCACGGTGACGGGTTGCGCGCCTGCGCCGAGTCCAACGTGTTGCAACAACGGATTCTGCGCACCGTGATGCGACCGCCCGACGTGGACATCGCGCATGCGTCGCGTGCCGTCCGTCGACTCCAGCGTGATCCGCGCACCGACGGCGAGGACGTTGGGCGCCGGGGCGCGCAAACGAATTTGGATCCAGTGGTTTCCATTGGATAGTTCGTTTCGAAACAATACCTGGCGTCCGCCACTCGCCGTGAGAAAGTCGAGGTCGCCATCGCGATCGTAGTCCGCCCACGCACCGTCGCCGACGGACTCGAGCGCGACGCCCGCGAGATACGTGACGTCGACGAATGTGTGATCGGGCTGCTGGCGGTACAGTCGCGAGTACTGAAGGGGATAGGTCGACGACACGTACAGGTCGAGATCACCATCGTTGTCGTAGTCGCCCCACGAACTGTGGATGTCGCCCTCGACGTGGCGAATGCCCGAGTCGCGCGTGACGTCCTCGAACACCCACGTCGGCGCGCCGGCGTTGCGCAGCAATCGTGAGTGGTCGGTGCCGATGTCGTCGTAGCGCGGGTGCCCGATGTTCGTCTCGAACACGTCGAGATCACCGTCGTTGTCGTAGTCGCCGAGTTCGATCCCGAAGCTCGTTCCCGGCACGCCGTTGTCATCCATCGCGATCGTGGTGGTGCGCGCCACGTTGCGCAGACGGCAGCGACCGTCGTTCTGCCAGAGGTCGTTTTCGCGTCCGCCATAATTTGCGACGAAGATGTCGAGGTCCCCGTCGTTGTCGTAGTCGCCGAACGTCGTGCCATACGTCGGGCGTCCGTCGAGCGCCGCGGGAAGCCCCGACGCGCGCGAAATGTCTGCGAACGTTCCGTCGCCTTGCCCGCGGAACACAAAGTCGGGCGCGGCGTTCATCGGGTACTGACGGAGCCACTGGCCGATGAACAAATCGAGCACGCCGTCGCCGTCACAGTCGCCGGCGGTGGCCGCCGCGGTGGGACCTGCGGGTTCGAGCACGCCGTCGAGTCGCGTGAACCGACCGTCCGAACCCTGCAAGAACACGCGACTGCCGCGCATCGGGTCGAACGGGCCGACGCCGTCTTGGTAATCCCCGACGTACAAGTCGACGTCTCCGTCACCATCGAAGTCCGCGAACGTCGACAACCCCCCCCGCGCGGCATCGAGGCCGTTGCGCGCACTGTCGTTCTCGAACGTCCCGTCGTGTCGATTGCGAAACACCGACGGACCTTCGCGCACCATCGGAACATTCCCGATGCCGATCAAGTCGTCCCATCCGTCGCCATCGACGTCCGCCCAACTCGCGCGCCCGGTCGTCGCCGCCGTCGTCAGCCCCGCGGCCATCGTTCGATTCGCAAACCACGTGTGATCGAGTGGCGCGCACACTGTGGCGCCCACGGCCTCGACGAGGTAGTCGTTGCTCATCGCGGGCGGCACCCACTCGAAGAACCTTTCGCCCATCGCGCGAAGGCGCTCGATGATCGCCGCGGATTTCACCATCGATCGCCGCTGCGGCGCCGTGCTCGCCCCGAGCGCGAGCCCCATCGGTTCGGTCACGTGCTCCGCGAGGACCCACGCGCGATACGCGGGATGGATCGGCAGTGGCGGATCCAGCGCGAGCGTGACGAATCCATCCTGCGTCCAGTCGATCTCGCGCGGCGGAAGAAGATCGAGCATCGCATCGGGGATGCTGCGCCCGTAGTCGGCAACGACTCGCACCCGAAGTCGTCCGCCCGCGCCCCCGCGGACGTTCACGCGCAGCGACGAGATGCGGAGCGGTTCGGCCGGAAGCAGGAGGAGGCCCTCGAGGTCTCCGGGCCGCATGTTCTGCAACCGACCGACGGGATCGCCCATCGCGCTGCGCAGTGTGACCGGCGTCTGTTGCGCCGGGCGGCCAGTGCACGCCTCGCGAATGAGTCCCTCAGTGGAATTCGGTGCGGGCGGACCTGCATCGACGACCGAGTCGTCGGTGGCATCGCCGGGCACGTCGCTCGATGCATCCGCGGCGACGTCCACCGGTGCGTCGTCGGCCACGTCGGGACGCGAAGGCGTCCCACACGCCGAGAGCAGCAGCGCTCCCGCGGCAGAACCGACAGTCAGCAGCAGCGGGCGACGGCGAGCGAGTGGCATCCGATACGAATCGCGCGAATCCGGCGCGCGCACAAGGGGTGCCCGGTCTCCCCGTCGAACGCGCCGAGCGCTAGCTCTCAGAACTCCACGCGACCGAAGCGCGGCGCGAAGTGGAAGTTCCCTTGGCCGAGCAGCGGCGACCACGCGAGCGAGTCACTCTGCCCGTCGCGAAAGCTGTACACGTTCACGCGCCAGACATCGCCCGCGTGCGGCGGAACCGCGGTGCGCGTGCTCTGCAGCGTTCGCCACGGTATGGCGATCTCCACCGTGTAGCGCGTGCCGCGTTCGACCCGAACCGATTGCCGCAATTCGCTGCGCCATTCCTGATGACCAAATCGGCGCGCGGGGCCGTCGCCCGAGATCGGTCGGTTGTAGTCGTCGAATTGCGTGTCCCACACCGCGCCGTTCACGTCGACTTGGATCTCGTAGTACCCGCGGTTGTCGCCCGGATCGCCAGGCTGGATCATCACTTCGATCGCGCTCGAGCGCTCCCACAGGTGCGGGTCTTCGTCGCTGGGCCGGAACGGTGACGAAGGATCGCCGTCGTTCACGGTTGCGCCCACGTACAGATTCTCGTCGTCCCACACGATGCGCGCCTCGCCCTGCACGCGCGACGCGCGCGCGGCGCGGCCGTCGCCGGGATTCACGAGCGCCCGCGTCGACCCCGTCGTGCGCCACACGGGTTCGTCCATGCGACCGTCGATGTGGATCGTGCCCGCCGCCACGTGCGACGCGCGCAGGTGGGGGATCTCGCCGTGGCTTCGATCCACGACCGGTGCCGTCGGCCCGCCGCCCGAATTGCACGTGCACCGCGCCGTGGCGAGGACAGCGACGGTCGCGATCGCCGCCGCGCGGTGCGTGTTGCCAAGTCGAACGAGCATGTGCGCGCTTGTACCAAGTGATTCGGTTCGAAATCATCCAAAGATCGTGCCCCGAGACGCTATGCTGCCCGCGTCCTTCCGCATCGACGCCCCGCGATGACCTCCATCGACGCACCCGTGACCGAGCACTCGACGTTGTCCCGCGATGGAACGCGCGTCGCGTGGTACCGCGTGGGCACCGGTCCGCGGCGATGGCTGATCCCGCCCGCGATGGGCGCGCCGGTGCTATCGCTCAAGCACATTCTCGAGCGCTTTCAGCACGACTACACGATGGTCACCTGGGACATGCGCGGGTTCTACGGATCGGGTGCGCCGACGAACGACGACGCGCTGCGGGTCGACGATCACGTGGCGGACATGGAGGCCGTGCGCACAGCGGCCGGGTTCGAATCGTTCGTGGTCGGCGGCTGGAGCATGGGCGTTCAGCTGAGCTTGGAGTACTACGCCCGCGCACCCGAGCGAGTTCGTGCCCTGGTGCTAATCAACGGCCCGTACGGCAACCCACTGCGAACGGCGCTGCCCATCCCGAACTCCGAGTCTGTCGGCACGTCCCTCGCATTGCTCGGTCAACGCCTTGGACCGTGGGTCAACCGGGCCAGCCGCGCGCTGCTCACGCGGCCGGGAATGAGTTCGTTCGCGCTCGGGACGGGCCTGCTTGCGAAGAACTCGCCGCTCTTCGTGCAACTGATGGCCGAGTTCAGCCGCATCGACTGGGCCCGCTACTTTCGACTGATCACGCTTCTGAACGAACACAGCGCCGAGCACGTGCTGCCGACGATACGCGTGCCGACGATGATCACCGCCGGAACGCACGATCGCATGACTCCGCCCGCGCTCGCGGAACACATGCGCGCCGTGGTTCCGGGCGCAGAGCTGTTCGTGATTCCGCGCGGGACCCACTACGCGCCGGTGGAGTTCCCCGACATGCTCAACGACGCGATCGCCCGCTTTCTCGCCCGCGCGGACTCGCACTCGACGTAGCGCCCGCGCGGCACCCATGGCAGCTTGGACGCGCATGGACGCGGCATCGACGCGACGCGACGTCTCCGTGCGCGGCATGACCTGCGCCGCGTGCGAGCAGCGAATCGAGCGGCAGGTTTCCGCGATCGAAGGCGTGCGTTCGGTTCGTGCGTCCCTCTCGCTGGGGCGCGTACGAGTCGAGTGTGGGTCCGCCGTCTCGGACGACGCGATCGCCGCCGCCGTGCGCGACGCAGGCTACGACGTTGGCGCCCAGGACGTGCCGTGGCTCACTCGCGACCGTAGCGTCTGGTGGCGACTCGCGCCCGCATCGGTCCTCGCGTCGCTGCTGTTCATTCTCGTTCGTTGGGTCGAAGCGCGTGGGACGACGGTGCTGTCCGCCGGTGCGTTCACGCTCGCAGCGTCGGCCGCGATGGGTCTGGTCGCCGGCTTCTCGACGTGCATGGCGATGTTGGGCGGAATCGTCCTCGGCGTTTCGGGGCGCTTTGCCCAGCGCCATCCCGACGCGCGGCGCTGGGCGTTGTTCGCGCCGAATCTGGCGTTTCACGGCGGCCGGATCGTCGGGTTCGGATTGTTCGGCGGAATCCTCGCGCGCATCGGCGCCACGGTGCTCCCCGGCGATCGCACGATGGCGGTCGCCTCGATCGTCGTCGGCGTCGTTACGCTGCTGGTGGGTCTGCGCATTCTCGGCGTCTCTCCGCGGATCGCGCGCTGGACGCCGACGCTGCCACGGGTGCTGCAGGCCCGCGGCTCGACGCGTGTCGAGCTCGGACCGTTCAGCGCCGCCGTGCTAGCGGGCGGCGCGAGTTTCTTCCTGCCGTGCGGATTCACGTTGGCGGTCCAACTCGCCGCCACGCGAAGCGCGCGGTTCGACGTCGGTGCGCTGTCGATGGCAGCGTTCGCGATCGGCACCACGCCCGGCTTGCTCGGCCTTGCATCGCTGGGTGCGCTCGCGCGTGGCCGGGCCGCGCGGCTGGTCTTTTCGACGATCGGCGTCGCCGTAGTCGCGTTCGGTTTCCAAGGCGTTCAGTCAAACGCGCGAGTCCTCGCGGAGTTGGCGGTTCGCGCACGTGCCCAGCCGGTTGCGAGCGTTGGATGGGTCGGCCGCGGGCCGGTGCACACGATCGCGACGGTCGTCACCGCCGACGGATACCGTCCGATGTCGGCCTCGGTTGCAGTCGGGGAACGCGTACGTTGGGTCATCACGACGCCATTTGCGGTGCACTGCGCGAATGCGCTACGCGTGCCGGCTCTCGCGTTGGCGCGCCAACTTCGTGTCGGTGAAAACGTCATCGAATTCACCCCGCTGCGAAGTGGGCGCCTGGAATTCCGCTGCGCGATGGCGATGGCGCACGGTTGGATCGACATCGTCGGCTCCGCGGAGCGATGACGTACAGAGCGTAAAGCGCGAAATAACCACAATCGAAGGACGTCCCTGTTTGACAGAATGGCCACACGATGCGAATAGCGTCGCCGCCGGGCGTATCGATCGCTCCGGCGAGTCCCCATCCGGGGGCGAAAGGGAGATGAGAGATGCGACGACTTAGCTATGGATGGCTCGCGCCGATGTTGGTGCTGGCAGCGTGTGGTGGAACCAACAATCCGGGTGACGGAACCGCCGGCGACGTGCGCGGCGATGTTCGCGGCGACGGCGGCGGCACCGACGTCGTGGGCACCGACGTCCAGGGCAGTGATGTCCAGGGCGCCGACGTCCAGGGCACCGACGTTCAAATGGACGATGTGCAAGGCACGGACGTCCAGGGAACCGACGTGCAGCCTGGTGATACTGGCGGCGAGACCGGCGCGGACATCTCGTGCGGAACCGGCCTGAGCCTTTGCGGCGCGTCGTGCGTCAACTTCCTGACCGACACCGCCAACTGCGGCGCGTGCGGCAACGCCTGCGCGGCCGGAACGGCGTGTACGGCGGGTAGCTGTGCTCGTCCGTGCATGGCCCCCATGATGACCTGTGGGACGTCCTGCGTAGATCTGCAGACCGACAACGCCAACTGCGGCGCGTGCGGCACTGCTTGCACGGCGATGCAAACCTGCACGACCGGAATGTGCCGGACGACGACGACCTGCGTTGCTCCGCTGATTCTCTGCGGAACGAGCTGCGTCGACCCGAACACCGACATGGCGAATTGCGGCGCGTGCGGAACGGTATGCGCGGCTGGACGGACGTGCGTGACCGGAGTGTGCCGAATCGTGTGTCCCGCGGGACAGACGCTGTGCGGCACCACCTGCGTGGACGTCCAGACCGACAACTCGAACTGCGGAACCTGTGGAACGGTTTGCACCGGCACAAACATCTGCCGCGCTGGCGCCTGTACACCGACGTGTGCTGCTCCGAACACGATGTGCGGAGCCGTCTGCACGAACACCGCGACGGACGTCGCCAACTGCGGCGCTTGCGCCAACATGTGTACCGCCGCGAACGCGACCTCGAACTGCGCGGGCGGCATGTGCGGCATCGCGAGCTGCACGGCCGGCTTCGGCAACTGCAACGGCACGGTGGCCGACGGTTGTGAGACCGACCTCCGGACCAACAGCGCCAATTGCGGCGCGTGCGGAACGGCGTGCGGCGGCGGCGCAACTTGCGCGGCCAGCGTGTGCACCTGCCCGGCGGCAACGCCGACGATGTGCGGCACGCCCCCGGTCTGCCGAAACCTCCAGACGGACAACAACAACTGCGGTACCTGCGGCACGGTCTGCGCAGCGGGCCGGACGTGCACGGCGGGCGTTTGTACGCTCGTCGTGATGGTTCCGCCCAACAACGAGTGCGCGACGGCGATCGCCATCACACTCGGTGCGGCGGGCACGACGACGACGACGATGGGCACGACCCTCGGTGCAACTGCGTCTGCCGCATCGTGCACCGCGGGAAGCAACGACATCTACTACAGCTTCACGCTGCCGGCCCGCGCAGTGGTGTATGCTGACACGTTCGGCTCGGCGTACGACACACGCATCGGCTTCCACGACGCGTGCGGTTCGGCCGCGCTCGCGTGCAACGACGACGCATGCGGCGGGCTCCAGTCGCAAACCGTGCAGGTGCTCAACGCCGGCACGCACATTGTCGAAGTCGGTGGCTTCGGCGCCGCGACGGGCGCCTTCACGCTGCGTCTGCAGTGGTTCCCGGTTGGAACCGGCGCGGGAAGTCGCATCATGCCGACTGCAGTGACTCAGACGGTCGTCGGCGCTACGGCCGGCGCAGGAACGCTCAGTGGATCCTGCGCTGCCGGGGCCGCGCCCGAGAATTCGCACTTCTTCACGACCTGCCCGGCCAATCCGGCGCAGACCCTTCACGCGTCAACCTGCCCCTCCGCGGGCGGTGCAGCCGCGTACGACTCTGTGATCTACCAGCGCAGCGCGGGCCGCGCAGGTGACGTATGCAACGACGACAGCGGCGCGGCATGCGGCACTCGGTCGAGCACGACGTCGGCGATTCCGGCAGGCGCAGGTCTGCACGTCATCACCGTCGACGGCTTCGCCGGTGCGCTGGGCGCGTACACCCTGGCGTATCGTTTCGGCGGCTGCCTCGGCACGCCCGCCTGGACGACCTGCACGGGTGTCTGCACGGAAACCCAGACCCATACGCAAAACTGCGGCGCTTGCGGCGCGATCTGCGCAACGGCCTCTGCTTGCGTAGCAGGCATCTGCGGCGCACCGCCCAACGACAACTGCGGGACGCCGACGGTAATCGCACTCGGAGCGTCCGGAACGGTCACGACCGTGACGGGTGCCAATCGTGGAGCGACGAACTCGGCCAACTCGTGTGGAGCCGGCGTCGATCAGTTCTTCCAGATCACGCTGGCCGCGACGGAACTCGTGTACATCGACACGTTCGGTTCGACCTACGACACGATCGTCGGGTTCAACAGCAGTCCGGCGTGCTCGGCGATCACTCCGGTCTGCCAAGACGACGCGTGCGGGACGCTCCAGTCGCAGACCAGTGCCATCCTGCCCGCCGGAAGCCACCGCATCGTGGTGGACACGTTCGGCGCAGCGGTCGGCACCTTCACGCTGAGAATCCAGCACGTTCCGGTCGCGACCGGATCGGTGGTGAGCGGCGGCGTGCCGATGGGCGCGTACTCGATCATGGCCAACACAACGGGTGCGCCGTCTGCGACGCACCTCTGTGGCGGCGCCGGTCCGGAGCGCAACTACGTGTGGGCGACTTGTCCGGCCGCAGTGGCCGGAAACATGACGGCCAGCACATGCGGCGCGGCGAGCTATGACACCGTGCTTCAGATCCGGAACGGCAACGCGGCGCCGACCACCTGCAACGACGATGCGGGCGCAGCGATGTGCCCCGCTGGCGGTCTCCGCTCGATCATCAACCCGCCGTTCCCGATCCCCGCGGGCGCTGGCATTCACGTGCTGACGGTCACCGGCTTCGCGGGCCAAGCTGGTACGTCGACGGTCGCCGGTAATCGTCCGTAACTCCCGCCTCGAAGTGTTCTCCCGCGCGGTGATCGCCGCGCGGGAGGACGCTCCTCCTGTCCGATTCCTTCCTCCCAATCGACGAACGACTTCTCGCGATGCGACAAGTTGGCACGGCACCACGGCATCGCGTGACGCGTCGTCGCGCGACCGAGGCCAGCCCCGACCCGCCCCGTGCGAAACCCCGCGCAAATCTCGCCGGAGATCCGATGGCACCGACGTTGCTGTCTTCGCCGGTATGACCACTCCCTATCGCACCGGCGAGGACGGATTGTGCCCCCCGGTAACCCAAGAACGCGTTCTGTGCCGCGGCTGCTCACGGCGCCTCTGTCACTGCCACGGCTCGGCGGCGCTGTGCGGCCGCTGCGCGAACACCGCACGCCGTACCCACGTGACCGTGGTTGGCGTGTGCGTATTCGCGGTTGTCGGGTCCTTGCTGTCGATCCCGCTGTTCGGTGCGATCGCCATCGCTCGCGCGGCGCACGCGATCGCAGTCGTACCGGGCGTGCGCCTCGGTCCACGTGCGATCGAGCATCTGCGGCATCCTCGGGCGCCGCGACTGCCACTCGCATTCGCCATGCCGGTTGCACCGACGCCGCAACCCGCAACCGAGCCGACAACGGCCCGTGTCGCGGTCAACATCGACGCTCCGCCGACGTACCTGCGAGACGCGCGCACGGCCTCTCCGCCGACGCTGCTCTCCGACGTCGCGCACTCGACGTCGCCCTTCGCGCTGCGGATGGCCGCCGCTCGGCTCGAGCGGGCGGGGAGCGACATCGTCCTCGACGACGTTCGACTTCCCCGCGGCGCGCCCGAGGCGTTCTACGCGTGGACTGCGCGCTGCAGCGAACACACGAGTTTCTCGCCGCGCGCGATGAGGTCCGCGCTCGCCGCGGTCGAGATCAACGTCCATGGTTCTGACTGCGCGACGAGCATCCCGGTTCTACGCGACCGGGACATCGTGCTGGCCGTCAACGGGCGCGCCGCGGGCAGCCAGCGACGACTCCCGTGGCTCGCCGCCGAACGCATGATCGTATTCGAACTGATGCGCGGCGGACGGTACGTCGTCGTCACGGCTCGCTGGTGAGCCCGGCGCTGTGAGCCCCCCGTGGTGAGCACGCATCCGCCGGTCGCCGCGCTCACGGCCAGGCGAACACGGCGTCCGCTCCGTGCCGGCGAACCAACGATCGAATCCGATCCACCAATCGCGCACGTCGCGTCTCCCACGCGGCGAGGTTGGGCCGCGCGAGCAATGCCGCCTCACCACCCGCGTCCAGCAGCAATTCCGCGGCGAATGATTCCGGTGTGGCGCGCTCGATGGCTTGGAACACGCCTCGCGGAATGCGACGAATGCTCTCGATCCAGCCCTGCCGCTGCAGCTCGCTCAGAAACCAACCGCCGTTGTTGTCGCGAAAGACCAGGTGTCCGTTCTCGTCGGTGGGCAGATTCGCGCTGTTCCACCGATCGGAATTCGCTGCGAGAAAATCGAGGACGAGAACTTCCGCGATCTCGCGCGCTCGCGCGTCGTGTTCGGGCGGAATCGCGGCCCCGGGTCGCAGCCAGGCGTTCCAACGGTGCATCGCATCGGGCGTGTGCAGGCCGACGTAGTGCAGTTCGGGCACCCACGCGATCGCTGCGCCGACAACCACGTCGCGGTGCCGCCCCGACGGGACGAGTCCCGCGCCACGACCGAGCCGTCCGAGCACCGCAAGGGGCACGCGACGCACGACCGCGGGCGGGACGCGCTCGCGAATGTCGATCAATCGTGCCAGTCGATACGCAATCACTTCGTGCCGCCACCACCCTTCCTGTCCGACGCGATCGGGCTTGAACGCGATCTGCATCCCGCCCTCGAGTTCCAGTTGGTAGACGAACGTCGAGCTGCTGTACCGACGGACGACGCGCACGACCGGTCGCGTCGCCATCGCGGTGACCCAGTCGTCCTCGGCCATGCCCCGGTACACGCGTGGGTGCTCCGAGGGTGGCGCTACCGTGGCCGCGTCCGAGCTGACCGTCGGCGGTTCGTCGCCTCGCGCGTCACTGGATGCCTCGGCGTCCGCGGTCACGACACGGGGGTCGACGGCATCCACGGCCGGCGTGTCGGTCGATCGCAACTCGGCGGGTCGCGTCGTTGCGGGCCGTGCGGCCACTCGCATGCGCGCTCCGCACGCGGCGCTGATCATCGCAACGACGATCACGCGTGCAACACGGAACACGCGACGGCGAATACAGGGACGAGCGCCGAGGGTCAACCGAGCGATCTCGTCGAGTTTCTCAATCGCCGTTGAGTCGGCCCTCGAACCGCGATACACGTTCCTGCCGCCAGGAGCCGCATCCCCGATCCACCGGGCTCCGAGGCGAACTTGGTCATGCAGCACGAGATCACGCACGGCCCGTCGTTTGCGATGCTTTGCGTCGACCTCGAGCCAGGCGAATCGGTCCTCGCCGAGTCCGGCGCGATGGTGGCGCGCGATTCGTCGGTCGGCATGAGCGTGCAGCTCAACGGACGGCGTGTTTCGGGGTTCTTCGGAAAGCTGAAATCGTTCGTCATCGCGGTGCTCCGGAAGCTCGTCGGCGGAGAGACGATGTTCGTCAGCCGATTTGCCGCGGGAACGTCGCGCGGTCGCGTGTGGTTGGCGCCGCGAATGTCTGGAATGTTGAGCCACCGCGAGATGAAGGGCGAGTCGCTCATCGTTTCGACGGGGGCGTACGTCGCGTCGACCGGCGACATCGACCTCCGTGTCCGCTGGGGAGGGTTTCGTGGCGCGATGGCGCGCGAAGGGCTGTTTTTCCTGGAGATATCGGGCACGGGCAACGTCTGGTTCAACAGCTACGGCGCGATCGAGACGATCGACGTCAAGGGTTCGTACCTCGTGGATACCGGTCACATCGTCGGGTACGAGGGCAATCTCACGTTCACCATCCGTTCGGCGGGCGGCGGCGTGGTTGGTTTCCTGGCATCCGGCGAAGGATTGGTCTGCGAGTTCCAGGGCCAGGGCCGTGTGTACATCCAGTCGAGAAACATCACGTCGCTCGCGTCGTGGTTGAGCGCATCGCTGCCGGGTTGAGACCGCGAGATGAAGATCAACATTCTCTACCGTCCGGCGCACACGATGGCGCAGATCTGGCTCGCGCCGAACGAATCGATCGTTGCGGAAGCCGGAGCGATGGTCGGGATGAGCACCAACCTCGCTCTGCAGACGCAGACGGGCGGCCTGCTCAAGGGACTCAAGCGATTGTTTGCAGGCGAAACGCTGTTCCGAAACACGTTTACGGCGGAAGGAGGCAACGGCGAACTGCTGCTCGCCCATGCGCTCTGTGGCGACATGGCCGCGCTTGAGCTGACGCCGCCGGGATACTTCCTGGCGTCGTCCGCGTTCATCGCATCGTCGCCGCACGTCGAGATCGAAACGCGAGGCGGCGGTTTGCGAGGCTTCTTCTCGGGCGCGGGCATGTTCGTACTGAAGGCGACGTCGCAGGCGGCGGGTCAAATCGTCGTCGGCGGCTTCGGCGGAATCGTCGAGATGGCGTGTGACGGCAACCTCGTGATCGACACGGGCCACTTGGTCGCGTGGGATGCGGCGCTGCAATACAAAGTCGGGCGCAGCGGTTCCGGTTGGATCGCGTCGTTGTTTTCGGGCGAAGGGCTGGTGTGCCACTTCAGCGGCAAAGGCCGCGTGTGGGTGCAGACGCGAAACTCCGGCGCGTACGGTTCAGCGCTCGGGCGCGTCTTGCCGGCGCGGGTCTCGTGAGGGCGTAGAGATGCAGTTCGAACTTCTCGACAAACCCGACTTCACGATTCTGCGCGTTCTGTTCGACGCGCCCGGCGAGCAGGTTCTCGCCGAACCGAGTGCGATGGTCGCGCGTGACACCGCAGTGCAGCTGCAAACCGAACTGACCGGTGGCGCGATGGCCGCGATGAAGCGAAAGTTGCTTGCCGGCGGAACGATGTTCCTGAACACGTTCACGGGGACTGCACCCGGTCAATCGCTCTGGATCGCGCCCGGACCCGAGGGCGACATCGAAATGCTCCAATGTGACGGTGCGGCTCCCGTGTTCCTCTCGTCGGGCGCGTTCCTGGCGAGCGCGCCGACCGTTCGACTCGACGCGAACTGGGGCGGAGCGAAGGGGTTGTTCTCGGGCACGGGAACGTTCCTGCTCAAAGCCGAAGGTCACGGCGCGCTGTTCCTGTGCGCGTACGGTGGCATTCACACCGTGGACGTCGGCCAGTACCCGAGCGGATACGTCGTCGACACCCAGCACATCGTCGCGTGGACGGGCGGACTGGACTACAAGGTGCGGAGCGTCGGAGGGCTGAAGAGCCTGTTTCTCTCGGGCGAGGGCCTTGTGTGTGAGTTCCGCGGGACCGGACGACTGTGGATCTCGACACGCAACCCCGGCTCGCTCGCAGCGTTCTTGCAGGCATTCCGCCGCGTCGGGGGACGCGGAGCGTCCGGGAGTTAACTTTTTAACTTTTTAACTTGTTGGGGAGGGCGAAGGGGAAGGTCGAAGGGGAGTGGGATTGGGACCGGGACCGGGAGTGGGAAGGGGACCGGGACCGGGAAGGGGACCGGGACCGGGAGTGGGAAGGGGACCGGGACCGGGACCGGGAAGGGGACCGGGACCGGGAGTGGGAAGGGGACCGGGAAGGGGACCGGGACCGGGAGTGGGAAGGGGACCGGGACCGCGACTGGGAGGCGGAGAGGGCGACCGGGAAGGGGACGGCGAGGGGGAAGGGGGAGGGCCGAGGCGTCTACGTCGTCACGCGCACGACCTCGTCCACGGTGGTCATTCCCGCGACGACCTTTTCGAAACCCGCGCGTCGCAGCGACACGATGCGCCGCTGCTGAAGTGCGTCGCGGTATTCGCGCGCCGCGGATTTCGCCTTGATCAGCTCGCGCAGTTCGTCGTCGATTGCGAGCACTTCGAAGATTCCCGTGCGCCCGCGATAACCCGTGCGCAGACACGCCGGGCACCCCGTGGGTCGCACGATGCCCGCGCCGCGCGGCAAGAGCAGTTCGTCGCCGTCCCAGAAATCCATCTCCAGCTGCGTCATCGTCGCGCATTGTGCGCACACGCGCCGCACGAGCCGCTGCGCGATGACCGCGGACAACGCGTTCGCGATGATCCACGACTCGATGCCCAGGTCCACCAGCCGCACCACGGTCTCCACCGTATCGCCCGTGTGCAACGTGGACATCACCAGGTGCCCCGTCAGCGCCGCTTGCAGCGCGATGCCCGCGGTTTCGGCGTCGCGAATTTCGCCCACGAGGATCACGTCGGGGTCCTGCCGCAAGATCGCCCGCAGTCCCGCCGCAAATGTGAACCCCGTTCGCACATTCGCCTGCCCCTGCGTGATGGCCGGCAGTTCCACCTCGATCGGGTCCTCGAGCGTCACGACGTTCACGCGGCTGGTCTCGATCAACTGCAGGAACGAGTACAGCGTCGACGTCTTTCCCGACCCCGTCGGCCCGCACGTGATGATGAACCCCTGCGGCCGCGTCACCATCTCCCGCACGCGTTCCTGCTGCTTCTCGTCCATGCCGAGCTTGTCGAACGCGTACAGCGCCTGTCCCATCAAGAGACGCAGCACGACCTTCTCGCCCTGCGAACAGGGAAACGTCGACGCCCGCATGTGAACGGTTCCGTCGCCCGCGTCGATCGCGAGCTGCCCGTCTTGCGGCAATCGCCGCTCGGCAATGTCCATCCGCGAAAGCACTTTCACACGCGAGATGACCTGCGCCGCGATCGCCGCGTCGATCGGCCGCTGCTCGACCATCTCCCCGTCGAGGCGCAGCCGCACTTGCAAGTGGCGCGCTTTCGGTTCGAGGTGAATGTCGCTGGCGTTCGTCGAAACGGCGATGCGAATGATCTCGTCGAGCACGACGACGGCGTCGCCCGCGTACGGTTCGAAGTGTCCCGCGATCGACTGCTTGCGTTGGGGAGGCTTCGCCACGGGAACGACGCAATTCTCTCTCGCTCTGCGCTTTTTTTCTGCCCCATTGTTCGCGCACAAACCTCGCCCGTCGCGTCCCGAGGGGCACGTCGGTCGAGGGATCGCGGGACCTGTAAGCCGAGTTCTGTCCCGCCGCGTGGTCGCCCTGCGGCGGTGTCGCCCATTCCTCTGGGAGCGTCGTCGCCGACGCCCTCGAGCGATCTTACCCGGGGGCTCCGGCCGGACCGGCCTTCGCGCCTGTGCGCTAGCCCCTCTATTCGATCTTGCTTCGGGTGGGGTTTGCCGTGCCGCCGACGTTGCCGCCGGCGCGGTGAGCTCTTACCTCACCTTTTCACCCTTGCCTGAGGGTCGCTGGCGTTTCCACCGGCGAAGCCCAGGCGGTCTGTTCTCTGTGGCACTGTCCTCAGGGGCCGAAAGCCCCCACCGGTCGTTGTCCGGCACCGTGTCCTGCGAAGCTCGGACTTTCCTCGGGGCTTTCGCCCCGCGGGCGCCCGGACCCGCGATCGAGTGCACCGTAGCACGGAACTCTCGGCCCGAAGGACTGTCCAACCGGGCCGATGCCTCCCCGCGTCGAGTTGCAACTGCGATGGCACGACGAACTGCTCGTGCATGACGAAGTCGCAGTTCCCGCCACGCTCGCGGCCGTGGCCCGGCGCGCGGGGATTCGGATCGATCCGTCGGTTCGCATACGGCTCGATGCCGTGGGTCGGTTGTGCATCGAGCAGTCGGGTCGCGTCACGACCGGTTCGCGGGATGACTGCTGTCTCCAGATCGAGCCGGGCGTCGCACTGCACGCGCGCCGCACGGAGTTCACACCGTTTCGGCCGAGCGGCTCGAGCGATCGAGGGTTTGCAACGATCGTCGTGGCGATGGCGATCGCGTGTCTCGTCGTCGTGGGCCTCGCCGTGCGTGGGATGGACACGGTCGCCGATTCGCGGGATGCCGATTCGCTCCGGACGCTTCGCGCGTTGGTGGCACGCGCGGTGGCTTCGGGTGCGACCGCCACTCGGACCCAGACGGCACAGCGCACGGGCGCGACTCTGCCCGTGACGGAGCCGGGCGAGCCGACCCCCACATTGTTCCGCGATCGCTGGCGCCGTCGCAGCGCACGACTCGCGCTGCGGTCGCCGGATCCGGCCGAATTCGCACGGCGCGTCGCAGGGCGAACGTTCGCTCCGTTCGTCACACCGGGGCTTCTTCGCGCCGTTGCCCGCGCCCAACGAGCGTTCGATGGCATCACGCATGGCGCAGTCGAACGTCCCGCGGATCCCGATCGCGCTTCCGCGTACGCGACACTCGGTCGCGCGGGCGTCGGCCACGGACGCGAGTGCCTCGGCGACGACTGCGCTCCAGTCGACGTCGGCGAGTCCCCGATTCCGTCGTGGATGATCGCCGTCCGCCCGATTGCGTCAAACCTCGCGGCACGACCGCTCGCGCAGCGTGCGTCACGCGTTGTGGCCCCGCGGATGTCGGTGGACGTCGATGGCGAACTGACGGCGAACGACGTGCGGCGCATCGTGCGCCGCGCGGTGCTGCCCGACGTGGTTCGTTGCTACGACGGTGAACTTCGCCAGCGAGAGCTGCCGTCCGGAAGACTCTCGATCGCATTCTCGGTTCGACCGGATGGGCACGTCGGATCCGTCGCGCTCGAACGCACCGCGATTCACGAACCGGCGATCGAGCAGTGCATGCTTCGCGCGATCGGCGCGTACCAGTTTCCTCCCTCCCGCACGGGCGCGAGCGTCGTCTACCCGATCGTCGTGAGTGCGTGGATGCCCGACCGCTGACGCTCAGCCGCGTCGCAAGTCCTCGGCGACGTGCCGCCCGACTTTCAGCCCCGCGGTGTAGATGCTGATCTGCGGCGGCCCGCCGAGGCTCGTTGGAAACAGTCCGCCGTCGGCGACGTACAGCCCGCGCACGTGATGATGCGCACCGCGCGGATCGCACACGGATGTCCGTGGATCGCGGCCCGCCCGCATCGTACTCATGGGATGAACGGCGGTCATTGCAAGCGCGTGTGGCGCCACGTCTCGGCCCGAAAACGTCGGCAGCTCGCGCAATCGTCGCGCGTGCACCGGCGGCGTGAACGGCACGACGACCCAGCGGGCGCCGGCGGCGAACAAGATCTCCGCGCATGCACGCAGACCTCGCGCGAGTCCGGCGCGGTCGGACTCGTTCAGTTCGTAGTCGATCGCCGGACGTCCGTTGCGCACGCGAACACGCCCGGCGGATTCGTCGTGGAGCATCGCGATGAGCACCGCAACGCGCGGGTACATCTTCATGATCCCCGTCCACGCCGGACCGATTCCCGGAAGCATCGCCGCAGTCCCGACAGGATGCGCGAACCCCGGGACGATCCAGACGTTGCGCCCCGAGCCACTGCGGAAATCGAGCCACTCGGTGCATTCCCACGACTGCGGGATGCCCTGCCAGCCGACGATCGCGTCGTCGAACACGCCCGCGACCACGCCCGCGGGATGCATGTGCAGCCCCACGCCCGCGCGGTCGTATGGATCGCGGAGTTCGCTCGAGACCGCCAGTGCGGCGCTGCCGACGGCGCTTCCCGCAAGGACCACCGACCGTGCGCGGATCGTGATCGCACGTCCGGTCCGCGAATCGATCGCTGCGACGCCGACCGCGCGTCCGTCGCGCACGAGGACCCGCTCGACCCGCGTGTCGGCCCGAACGACTGCGCCCGCATCGACGGCCTGCGGGATGACGATCTTCCGTGCGTTGTTCTTCCCGTCGTACGCACAGCCCAATTCGCAAAATCCGCTTCGCCGACAGCCGTCCCGGTTGTGCGAGAGTCCGCCCGCCCGCCAGCCGAGTCGTTCTGCTCCGCGACGCAGAACATCGTTGTTGGCGTTGATGTCCGCAGCGTCGATGGGCGTGACGTGAAGATCGCGTTCGACCTCGGCGAACAGCGGGTCGAGGTCCGCCGCGCTCCATCCGTGGAGGCCCGCGGCACTCCACGCGTCGAGGATCTCCCGCGGTGCGCGCTTGCACAGGTTCTGATTGTGAATCGTGCTGCCGCCAAGGCCTCGGCCCTGCAGCACCATGATCGCGCGATCGCTCGTCGTGCGCGCGCCTCGATCTTGGTACAGCACCGGAAGCATCTCGTCTTCGCGCTGGCTGAACGACTCCGGCGGATGGTCGGGTCCTTCGTCCAGAAGCAGCACGCGTGCGCCCGACCGGGCAATTTCGCGAGCCGCCATCGATCCACCCGCGCCCGCGCCCACGACCACGGCGTCGAAAGTCGTACCACTCGCACGCGGGAGCACGGCGCCGAGGGCAGGCCGGGGTGAGATGTGATCGCGGACGCTCGGAACGAGCGGGCCTGAGTAACCGATTGCGGGCCACGTGCTCGGATGCCGAAAGTACGCCAACGCCGTGATCTGTTTGAGCGCCGCGAGTCCCACACGAAGCAGCGAGACGACGCTGGTTTCCATCAGGTGGAGCACCGCGTCCTGATCCGCGCCGTCGGCACGCGAGAACGGCAATGTCGTGCCCACGCGCACCGGGAGAACGTGTTCCACGACCATCAACAGGCGCTGGACGTCGCGCAGATCGCGCCACGGCATGGCCGAGAGATATCGATCGGCGAACAACGCAGCACCGACCGAGAAGGTGTCAGGAAAGCCCGGCACACTCGCCCGAGCGATGCGCGCCATGACCATTTTCAGCGTCGCGAATTCGCGCGGATCGAGGGCGCGAAGGTTTCGACGCTCGTCGTCACTCACCCACGGAGCGCTGCTCTGTGCGTGTCGAAGCGCGAGCGCCGCCAGGGCTGCCCCGGGCACGCCGACGACGCCGAGCGCGATGGCCTGCCGCCGCGTGAATCGCCGCATCGGACTGGACGATAGACCGAACGTTCGTCTCCCGCCACGCAACACGTCGACTCGCCGGCCGCCCGCCGCTAGACTGCGCCGCGATGGTTCGTCTGCTCGTCATCGCAATCGTCGGGGCGCTCGTGTTTGCATCTCGCGGCGCGTCGGCGCAGGCGATTCAGGTCGAGTGGCCGTCGGGCGAGCGCAACCCGGCAGCGGCGATCGTCTCGTGGGACCACGACGACGACGACGACGATGGTGTTCCCGACGCCGAGCAACGGCCCACCCTGACTGCGGACATCGACAACGAGATCACGTCGGTCACGGTGCTTGCTCCCGCGTTCGGTGCCGTTCGTGTTCGTTCGGACGGAGGACTGCGCATTGTCGGCGGTGCCACGCTCGTGACCGAAGCGATGGTGCCCGTGCTCGGCGGTCGCGCGACGGTGGAACTCGTCGGGATCCTTCCCAGCGCTCGTGCGAACGACGCGTCGGTCACGTTCGAGGCAGGCGGCGGGAGCATGCGGGTGGGCGTGACTGTGGTCGCGGCGGTTCTGCTCCATGGCGACCACTCCATCGTGTGGGCGCACCGCGACGCGGTGGGCGTTTCGCACGAGATCACGAACAACCCAACGCTCCCCCGCGCGGCTCGCTGGGACGAGACGTCGCCGGATCGTGACAACGTGCGCGCAGAGGTTTGGGACCCCGGCGGTTCGCGCGTCGGGTCCGTTCGCATCGATGCGTTCACCACGTCCGCGTCCCTCGGGTTGGCGCCCAACCTGGTGCGCAACGCGCTCGGCGATGCGATGCTGGAGCGACCCCACGAGGGCGTGCCGTTCCGGTCGCGGTTTGTTCGGCTCGTCGGCGACGACATCGACTTGCGTGCGCCGGGCATCCACGGTCAGACGTTGCTCGTCGGCCTGCGCGATCGCGTTCGCTTGCGCTACCGTCGCGCGACCGTCGCCGGCGTCGTCACCGCGGACGTGCGTGTCGGGCGTCCGGGAAGCGAGAACGGATCGCTGGCCGCACGTCGCGCACGCTGGCACATGGTGGTCATGCGCGACCACGTCGGGGGGCGGCCCATGATCGCGCGCGACGACGCGAACGCCGTTCGGATCGCGCGGGATCAAGTGGCGATTTCGAACGAGATCTATCTGCAGTGCTTCATCACGTTCGGGGATCCGTTGTCGCAACCGGTGGACATCGCCGACCCGCCGCAAGGTTCGCTCTTGGCCGTGGGGGACGACGACGGACTCAGGTCACTCGGCGGCACCGTTCGCCTGCGGGCCGGCACCCACGCTCTGCCGCCGCTGACGGTTCCGCGCGGTCGACGTCCGATCGAGGTTGCCGAGTTGATCGCGGATGCCATCACCGCAACGGGTTTGAACGTGCGTGTGACGGAAAATCGCCGAACCGACTACGGCGCCGACGGAAGTGCAGACCTCGTCATTCGAGACGCGCATGGTCACCTCGTGGAGTTCGCAGCGGTGTCGGGCGGGGCGTTGACGACGGACGCTCGCCAGTCGCTCAGTGTGGGCCGGGTGGACTTCACGGATGGCGTGGAAGAATTCAGCAACCTCAACAGCGCTGCGGGTACGCTCGAGGAACGCACGCTGGTGAAGTCACTCGCGGACGATGACCGTGCGACGATCGAGCTATTCTTCGTCAATCGCTTTACCCGACAGACCCGGATCGGCGAGGCGTTCGTCGAGGGCGATGCCGGAACTGTGATCAATGCGTTGATCATCGATCGCGCGGGGGTCGGTGCGCAGCGCGAGGCGTGGACGCAGTCGCACGAAGCCGGTCACGTGTTGCTGAACCAACCATGGCACCCGGACAACGTGGGACCGGATCGACCGTGGCTTCTGATGGACGCGGACGCGAGCCTCGGATCGGTCACAGGGCCCAAACGCCTCGGCGCGGACGAGTGCCAGCGGATACACGACCAGAGCGGGACGTCGAGTCTGTGGCCGCTCTTGTCGCGATACGACGAAGTGCGCCCGAGCCCCCGCGCACGAGAATACGCGACGTGGCCGACGCGCGAATTGTTTCCGCGCGGCGTCGTCTCGAGTTCGGACGCGACGACGCACGGCGCCGCTGCTCCGTCAGGCCCCACGGTGCGAGATGCTCGCGCGTCCGAACTGGGGTTGCGAATCCAGTAGTGCGTCGATCGCAGGAAACGGCGTTCAGCGTGGGGCGGCGCCCTGCGGCGGCGGTGGTGGCTGCGCGGGCGGAATGACCGTCTGTCCGGGCCGGATGAGATCGGCCCCACAGCCGGCCGCAGCTCCCTTCAACTTCATCCCCACGAACGCGGAGATCACCAAGCCGAGCGCGAGCGCGCCGATGAGCTTGAACAAGAAACCGTAGTCCCTCTTGATGGGCGGCAAGTTGTCGAGGTCATCGGAACCTCCAGGGCTGTCGTCACGATCGGCCATGTCCCTCCGATACGACGCACCGAAGTCTCCCGCAAGCCATGCCCGAGTGGCGGCCGCTGCAGCGCCTTGCGCCCCACGCCTCGATCCCGACGAGCGCGATCCCTGGGATCCGACGAACGGACGTGGCACACTGCGCGCCGGGTCCACGGCCGACGGGCGTTTGCAGCGTTCTTCCATGCGCGAAGTCAAAGGCAAGATTCTCGTCGTCGACGATGAAGCAAACGCGCGCGGAGCGCTCTCGGAAATTCTCCGCGAGGAGGGCTACGACACCGACACGGCCGCGGACGGTTTCAAAGCGCTCGGGAAGATCGAATCGTTCGCTCCCGACGTCGTGCTCACGGACTTGAAGATGCCCGGATTGGACGGCATCGGCTTGCTCCGCGAAGTCCAGCGGGCGAGCCCCGGGACCGTGGTTCTCGTCACGACGGCGTTCGGCACGATCGACAGCGCCGTCGAAGCCATCAAGCTTGGCGCGGAGAATTACCTCACCAAGCCCCTCGATCCGGCGACGATCGTCGCGATGGTCGAGCGCGCGATGGAAAAAGCCCGCCTGCGCGCGGAGACGGCGGTGCTCCGCGAGCGCTTGCGAGAGCGAAACGCGTTCGAGCACATCGTGGGCGAGCACGCGACGATGAACGAGTTGTTGCGAACCGTTGCCCACGTCGCGCCGTCGCGTTCGAGTGTGCTCATCTCGGGCGAGAGCGGAACCGGCAAGGAGCTGATCGCGGCGGCGTTGCATCGGCACTCGAACCGCGCGTCTGCGCCGTTCATCCGTTTGAACTGCGCTGCGCTGGCGGAGGGACTTCTCGAGAGCGAGCTGTTCGGACACGAGCGGGGTTCGTTCACCGGCGCGGTGGGTCGTCGTGAGGGGCGGTTCAAGCAGGCCGACGGCGGATCGCTCTTTCTCGACGAGGTCAGCGAGATTCCGCTGGCGACGCAGGTAAAGTTGCTTCGCTTCCTGCAAGAGCGCGAGTTCGAGCGCGTGGGCGGAAACGAAACCATCAAAGTCGACGTGCGCGTGATCGCGGCGACCAACGTGGACCTCGCCGAGCGTGTGCAGCGCGGATTGTTTCGCGAGGATCTCTTCTACCGGCTCAACGTGATCACGCTGCGAATCCCGTCGCTGCGCGAGCGTCAGAGCGACATCCCGTTGCTCGCCCACTTCTTCCTTCGCCGATACGCCGAAGAGAATGGCAAGTCGCTTCGGGGACTGTCGGATGCTGCGCTCGCGCGTCTGTACGCCTACGCGTGGCCCGGCAACGTTCGCGAGCTGGAGCACGCGATCGAGCGCGCGGTCGTACTCGCACAGGGCGAGTGGATCGAGGCCGACGATCTTCCCGAGCAGATCGGTCCCGGTGGCGGCCAATCCCGCACGGGCGGCGCTCCGCGCATTCCGGGGGCGACGATCGTTGCGCTCGAAAAGTTCGCAATCTTGGAGACGCTGCGCGCAGTCGGCGGGAGCACGTCGAAGGCCGCGAAGATTCTCGGGATCTCCCCGCGGAAGATCCAGTACAAGCTCCACGAGTACGCAGAGCCCGGAGCGCAGACGAAAGACGGCGACGAGTAGCGGGACGTTGCGCGCCGTCAGTTCCCGTCAGCGTCCGCCTCGGGACCCACGACGAGAACGGGGACCGGCGCTGTGCGAATGAGTCGATCGGTCACGCTGCCGATGATCATCCGCGCGACGCCGGCGCGCCCGGCCGTGCCCGCGACGATCATGTCGCCCTTCCATCGCGTGGCGAACGTCGCGAGCTCGTCCGCGGGATTGCCGTCGACGACGCCCCAGTCGGTCTTGATGCCGTACTCCGTCGCGAGTTCGGCGCAACGCTCCTTGAGTTTCATCTCGAGGCCACCGCGAAGGTTGTCGCTGCCGTCCGACGCGCCTTGCGTCATGACGTGAATGAGCACGACTTCGCCCCCGACGGCCTTCGCGAGCGTCGCCGCTGCCTGGGCCGCCCGCGCCGAAGTCTCGCCGAAATCCATCGCGACAATCAATTTCTTGAACACGAAGCCATCCCTCCTGGGAGCCCCGAACCGTTCGGGTCGACCGACTCTAGACCTTTGGATCTTCCGGCGGAACCCGCTCCTCGGGCAAATCCTTGCGCTCGGTTTTCGCTGCCTCGCGCAGTTTTTCCGCCACGCGCGTGGCGAAACCAGCGACTTCCTTGCTGACGGCGTGTGCCGCCGCGTCGCCGTGCTTCCCGACCTGGCCAAGCACACGCTCTACGTCGTCGAGCGAACGCTGGACGTGCGGCTCGGCGGACTTGATCACCTTGCGCGCAGCGGAGAACAGGCTCCGTAGCCCGTCCTTGAGTTCGTCGCTCGCAGCCTTCTCTTCTTTGTTCTGTTTGTCGTCGTTCGCTTCACTCATGACTTCCCTCGCTCGTCGGATCGGACTGGGTTCGTAAGCTCGCCGATGCCATCGATCTTGACCGTCACCACGTCGCCTGCAGCCAGCGGCCCGACGCCCTGGGGCGTCCCGGTGAGAATCACGTCGCCCGCCAGAAGTGTCATCACGGAACTCATGGATACGAGCAACTCGTCGATCCCGAACACCATCTCACGCAGGTGGCCGCGTTGCCGCTCGGTTCCGTTGACCGTGACGACGATTTCGGCGTCGTCCGCGGGGCGCTCGGTGACGATCCACGGACCAAGCGGGCAAAACGTATCGAAGCCCTTCGCCCGCGTGAACTGCACGTCGCGCTTCTGCAGGTCTCGGGCGGTGACGTCGTTGGCACAGGTGTACCCGAAGATTGCATCTCGCGCCTGCTCGCGCGTGGCATTGCGAAGGTCTTGCCCGAGAATCACCGCAAGCTCGCCTTCGTGCTCGACCCGAACACTCTGCGACGGCAGAACGATCGCGTCGCCCGGGCCGATGATCGCGGACGGCGGCTTGAGAAACAGCAACGGCTCGGTCGGGACGTCGTTGCCCATTTCTTTCGCGTGCGCGCGGTAGTTTCGTCCGACGCAGAGCACCTTGCTGGGATCGACGGGCGCAACGAGGTCGCCGTCGCGCAGTTGCACCCACGCGCCGTGGTCGCTCGGACGCCTTGGCGGAAACGACCCCGCCGCGCGCCACATTGATCCGTCAATCCAGGCCCACTCGTACGTGCCCTCGATCCTGACACGCGCGAATTTCACTGCGATCCGCCGAGTACGTAATACGTCCCGATTTCCCGCCCGACTTGCGACGGCGGCAGATGCACGCGGAGCGCAATCGGCGTGATGCACGGGCCAAATTGCGGGGGCGTCACTACCGGGCTCGCGATTCGTCCCTCGGAGTCGTAGCGAAACTGAATTCGAAGTTGCCCCGGACGCGTCGGCGAACCGTCGAGGCAGCGAAGAAACTCGGCCTGCGCTGGTTGGAAGGCCTCGCGGATCATGTCCATCGAGAGCCGACTTGGCGGAAGATTCGGATCGGGATTCGTGTCGGCGCCACCGTTCGCGGGCGTCCCCGCCGCACCGGCGCCACCCGCCGTCGCTGCGCCGGTTCCGCCTCCGTCACTACCCGGCGCGCCGCTCAACACACGGTTGAGTACGGTTCGCACGGCGTCGATGGTGTTCGTGTCGTCGGCCATCGCTTGCAACCAGCGCCGCTCTCGCGGCCCGCCCAGTTGTGAGACGGTCTGCACCGCCTGCTCCATCGCGGCGTTGAGCGCTTCCTGCTCGGGAGCCTGCCGATCGTTGACGGGCTCGCCACCGCCCATCGGCGGAACGTTTCCGTCGTCTGCGTGATAGAGCCGCAAGAAATCCAACAAAGCAGGAACGGCCGACGCGTCGCCGAACTCGCGCAGGGCTCTCACGAGCGGTGGTAGCTCGGTCGCGGGCGTTTCGGGATCCTGAAGGTGCGCGATGAGCGCAGCGACGCCTCGCCGCTCATGCGCCGCGGCGAGCGACCGCGCGATGAATCCCACCGGCGGAGTTCCGGTCTGGCGGACGTAGTTGAAGTGCGTTTCGAGCGCGGCGAGCAGGGCGTCCGATCCCTCGGTGCGACGGCTGAGCGCCTCGCCCGCGGCGGCGCGAAGTTCCGGTGGGTTGCTCTGGCGCCCGGCGATTTCGAGCAGCGCCCGCGTGGCTCCGGGACCCGCGACGGTCGAGAGTGATCGCGCCGCGAAGATGCGCGCGGGCAGCATGCGATTGTCGGTCCCGCCCGCCGCCGCCAGCAGCGTGTTCTCCGGCGCCTGCGCGGCCTCGTCACCGTTCGTGGGCGGCGCAAAGTCGATTGGGAGCTGCAGAACGGCCTGCGCGGCCGTCGTGCCGAGGGCCTGGCGCCACGTCAACTGACCGTGTGCCGCATTGAGCATTCCCGCGTTGCCGCGTTCGTCTACAAAGACGATCCCACCGCGAACGGCTTGAGCGCCTGCGATGTCGGCGTCGTTGTTGTAGGCCCAGCGGACGTTTCCGTTCGTCGCCTCGAGCGCAAACACCACGCGGTGAAACAGGATGTACAACACGCCGTCGATCAAGCGCACGCCCGGTTGCGACGGGTCCGGCCGGAAGACGGCCGCCACGCGCTCGCGCGCATTGACTCCGCAGATGCACGCGACGTAGCCATCCAGCATCAGGGTCGGTTCGCCTGGCAAATCCTGACGAGGCAGCGCGTACGTCGGCGTCCCCTCGCGCGTGCCGCGACCCGATTCGCGACCCAGTCGGAAGAGTGAACGCGATCCGAAATACACCGCGCCGCCCTCGCTCGTCGCGCGGCTGAACACGTCGTCGCCGCTGCGAATCCGCGCAACTTCGTCGCCGCGGCCGATGTCCAGGACGCTCAGGTATTGACCGTTCCACGGGACGAACGCGTAGCCTCCCGTGGCAGCCGGACTGCCGAGGGCCTGCTCGACCTGGCGCTCCAAGCGTACCGATCCGCTCGCGGCGTCGAGAATCCAAAAAATCCCCTCGCGGCGGTTCAAGCTCCCGGGCCCCATGGACACCGCGACGGCGTTTCCGTCCCGAGCCGCGCCGATGAGGGAGTACCCGTGGTCGGGTTGTCGCCAACGCTCGCGCCCACTCGCTGCGTCGAATCCAACGAGGTTGCTCGCGCCGGCATGCGCGACGATGAGGTCCCCGAGTGCGACCGGCCGCGAATCGATTTGCAATCCCGTCTGCCACAGCCGTCGCCCGTCGGGCAGCGCGAACACGGTCAATCCACGGGCGGGACGCTGCGGCGCGAGAACGACGTACGCGGTCACCGGCGGCGGCACGCGTGTCGAAATCCGCTGCGCAATCTGTGCGATTTCGTCCGCGCGATTGTCGGGAAAGTTGATGTCGAACCCGCGACCCGGACCGATGCTGCCCGCGCCGCACTGGACGGTGCCATACGCAGCGAGCGCGGCCAGCCATCCAGAGAATGTTCGCGATCGATATGACTTCATGACGGCTGGGCCCTAGTTCGCAATGCGTTCGGCGGCGGCGCGGGCGGCCCGCACGACGGCGGAATCCGCGCCGTGCGCGGCCGTAACGATGGAGTTGAGAAATTCGCGTACTTCGTGCGTCGCGAGATCCCCGACGGCTGCGACGACGCGGAGTTTCACGGGATCCGGGATCTCGCGTCGCCCGAGGGCAATGCGCATCGCGTCGGACATCGAACGAAACGCCGCGCGCCGCAGAAAGGTCAACAGCCGCGTCACGTCGTCCGCGGTGCCGATGCGTGCGATCGCGCGTGCGCTTTCGTGTGTCAGTCGCCCGCCCTCGGGTCCCGAAGCATTCGCGAGGTCGCGCTCGAACGCCGCGAAGAGCGGCGCCGCTTCTGCCGCGTGGCCTACCTCGCCGAGCGCCGTGGCGGCGTCGACTCGAACGTCCTCGTCGCTGTCCCCGAGCAGTCCCGCGAGGGCCTGAACCAACTCGGGGCTGTGAATGGCCTGCGCCGCAGCGATGGCGTGACGTCGGAGCGACGCCCGCCGGTGACGCAGGAAGTGAATCACTGCCGCGGAACCATCGGCATGGCCGAGCACGCTGAGCGCATCGAGACCGGCGGCCGCAACGCGAGGTGGGACCCCGCGCAAGAGCATCGTGCCAATCGCGCGCGCGCCCTCCGCCGGCAGGCCGACCGCGGCTGCCTGGATCAACCCGAGCAACGTTTCCGAGTCCGGGACGTGTGCGGTCGGCGGCTCGATCTCCTCGGCCGCCGCCGGGGCAGGGGATGCTGCGCCCGTTGCCGGCGTCGCCGGGGTGCGAACGCGTCCGCGACGCCGCGCGGGTTGGGCGGTCGCTGCGGTCGCTGCGGTGGCGCGAGTGCTCGCCGCTGTGGTCGTCGCGGCTTGCTGTGCGGTCGCAATCGCGGCGAACAACGAGATGGTCAAGAACGCTAGGAGTCGTCGTAGTTTCATGGCCCCCGTACCAGCCGGCCCTCGGATTCGAGCCCCGGTGGCTACCACAAAGCCGCGGCGCATGCGAGCGCCCGAGGCCCCCGGGCGCCGCTACCCCAATGCGAGGTCGCCCAACCGGTGCTGCACGAGTGTCAGCCCCACGATCACCGCGGTTTCTGCGCGCAATACCCGGGCGCCGAGCCGAAGCGCGACGCCGTGGGTGTCCTCCAACATGCGCCGCTCCGTGTCGGTGAATCCGCCCTCCGGCCCCGTCGCGAGCGCGATGTTCGACGTCCCCGATGCGTCACGCGGCGCGGGCAGCGTGACCCGCCCCGTGTTCTTCGCAGCGCGGTCGTCGAGGTAGTAGCGCACGGACGCGTCGCGCCACGCAGCGCTCGCCAGCACGGCCGCGAGCGTCTCCGCGCGGTCGACGACGGGAACGCTTGCGCGTCGACACTGACGCACGGCGCGCACGACTTGGCCGGGCCACGCGTGGGCCTTCTCGTGTGGGAGGCCGTCCGCGGGCACCGACCGTTCCGTCAGCGTCGGAACGATCCGCACGACGCCCAGCTCCGTCGCTTTCTGAACCACGAGCATCATCCGCTGACGTGCGAGAACCGCGCAGACCAACGTGATTCGCGCTGGAGATTCCGGCGACGCCGGCATCTTTTCATACACGACCGCTTGTCCGCCCGTCGGCCCTCGTGCCGTCAAGCTCGCGCGAAAGAACGTCCCCTCCGCGTCGCGCAGCGTGAACGCTTCCTTCGGATTGACTTCCCGGAGGCTCAGCGCGCGCGCCCCGGCTGCGTCCAGTTCGAACGTCTCCCCGACGGCAAGCGGCGCGGGATGAACGATCGGTCCGTACGCGTCCGGCGCGCTGTGCGTCACTTCCGCTTGGGCGGGCCCGATTTGCGCGCGGCGGGCGGTGGCGGTGGCGGCGCCAGACTCCGCCGCGGGGGGGCGGGTGGCGCAGCAGCCATGTTCGAAAGTGCGTCGAGCGAGTCGGGCTCGGGCGCGGCATCGATTTCGTCGGCTTCCAACATGTCCCCGGCGTCCTCGACGTCGGCCGAGCGCATTGCGGGAGCAATCGCGCGTGGCGGCGCGGCGTCGAGATGGTCGAGCGCATCGAGTGCGTCGGGCGCCAGAATCTCCCCCGTCCCGATTTCGGTCAGACCGTCGTTCGCGTTCTCCTCAGGTTCGCCTGCTGCCGGATCCGCGAGAAGCGTCGGCCTCGGCGAGGGACTCAGTCGGACGCCGTGGAGGCCATCGTCCGCGGTCTCTTCGAGCGCAGCGTCCATCGCGGTGCGGGGTGGGACATCGTCGCCACCGATCCCAGGCTCCGCGTCGGCACCGTGGTCAACGGGCGCGTCGGCAACGTACGTGTGTTCGGCGTCGTCTGCGTCCGCGGCGTGGGCCTCGGGGACGTCCGCGGCGTCGGCGAGTTCGCTCGCGGCGGGCGCATCGGCGGTCTCGGGCTCCATGGCCGTCTCGGACTCCACGGGCGCTGTTTCCGTCGGCGGCTCTTCGAACTCACCGGTGGTCTCGATCGGCTCCGCAGGCTCTGCGAGCGGCTCCAGCGGTTCCGGCTCGACCGGCTGCGGAACGTCCGGTCTCGCGTGCTCCGTCGCGGGGCCATCGTCGAGCAACGAGAGATCGCTCGGGGGCGCGCGGAGTTCACGCGACGCGGCGTCCATGATCTCCGCGTCGTCCAGCGACTCGACGGCTTCGGCTTCGCCCGTCGGCGGTTCCGCTTCGGCCGGCGGCGCCTCGTCGATCTCCTCGGGAGGCGGCTCGTCGTCGGGCTCGTCGCTGCTTCGTTTGCGCGCCAGCCGATCGAGGCCCTCCTGCGCGTCCGAATCACCGGCCTTCGCCGCGAGCACGCGCTTCCACGCGTCCTTCGCTTCGAACGCGTTGCGAAGGTTCTTCTCCCACACGGTGGCGATTTCTTTGAGCACCGCGAGCCGATCGGTCGTCCCGACTTCGAGTTCGCGCTCGAGCGCCATGAGCAGGTCTTGCCACTTCTTGTGCTTGCGGAGCAGCGATTGGAGCATCCGCAGCGCTTCGATGTCCTTGGGCGCAATCTCGATCAGCCCCCGAAGCGCCTCGATGGCTTCGTCCACACGTCCGAGTACGTCGCCGAGCAACGTCGCGCGCCGAGCCTGGTACATCCGCGCGGTCGTGGCGTCGTACGCGTCGTCGATCACCTTTTGATACAGATTCACGACGTCGGCCACGCGCTTGGTGGCGCGCGCGAACACTTCGAGTGTCTCGGGTCCCGCGGCATCCCCGGGCCACAGAGTCACCGCCCGAGTGAACAGCATGTACGCGTGGTCCGGCGCCTCGAGATCCTTCTCGCACATCACGCCGCCGCGCCGCGCGAGCACGGACGCCGCCCGCGGGATGTCCTCGCCCTGTTCTTCGAGAATGCCCGCGTACTGCTCGACGAGCGCGGTACGCAAGTTCGTCTCCGGCGACTTCGTGTCGACGTCGCGCGCGAGTTTCTCGATGCGCTCGAGCCGCTCTTCGTCGGGCTGCTTCCCGCCGATCGCCTGCTGCACGGCCTGCTGCATGTACGTGAGGGCGTTTTCTTTGTCCCCCAACGCGACGGCGGCAGCCTCGGCCGCTCGGAGCAGCAGGCGGTACCGCTCGCCTTCGTCCTTCGTCGCGTTCTTCCGACGATCGAACGCGATGTACATCTCTTCGCGCCGCCCCGCGGGCGCGGCCATCTCCACGATCCCGTCGAGAATCGCTTCTTCGCCGGCGGCCCGCTGCTGGGCGGACATCAGGAGGTCGAAGGCCAGCTCGGCCGCATTCATCTTCTTCAGAAACGTCGCGCCGCGCAGGGCGACATCGCGGATCGCGGTCGGATCGCTCGATGCAGCGACCGCTGCGCGATACGCCTCGTTGGCGCGATCGGTCGCCTTCAGTTCGCTCGCGAGTCGATCGATCGCATCCAACGTCGTCGATCGACCGGCGACGGCCACGAGCGACTTCATGTGCGCATCGAGTGCAGCCGACTTGTCGCGGAGCGCCTTTTCGTTCCGCTGCGCAACCTCGGTCCAGAGGTCCGCGCGGGTGTCCATGTCCCCGACTCGCGCGGCGAGTCCCGCGAGCACGGGAATCAAATCGCCCTCGAGCTTGCCGCGCTCGGCGACGCCTCGGAGTGCTTCGAGCGATGCGATGTCGCCCTCTTTGGCTTGGGGCGCGAGCGTGTCGAACGCCTTGCGAGGCGAACCGAGTTTCTGCTCGGCCATCTCCGCGATCCGTTGAACCATCGCCGACAATTCGGCCTCGTCGCCTTCGATCTCGGCGAGCACCTCCAAGTACTTGATCGCGTCGGCCCAGCGCTCCTGCTGCTCGCAGCGCTCCGCCAGTTTCGTGACGATCGCGTAGTCCGTCGGATCGGCGTCGTATTGCCGCTCGAGGGCCCCCAGCGTCCGAACGGCGTCCTTGAGTTGATCGTCGCACACCGCGACGAGCCGCGCCGCAATGGCGGTTTTCGATTCGTCCTCTTCGGGCAGCGCGTCGAGCTGGTGCTCCAGCGCGTCCGCCACGCTCTCCCATCGGCCGAGTTTCTCCGAGAATTCCGCGAGCACGGCCCACGTCGGCGCGTGGGAAGAATCGATGGACTTGGTGACGTCCTGCAGCGTGTCGAACGCGGCTTCGAGTTGGTTTAGCTCGCCGGCGAGAAGTTCCGCGCGTCGAACCAGCAGATCGCGCTTCTGCGCCGGCTCGCTCGCAAACGCCGCGGCCTCCCGGAGCAACCCGGCAAGCGTCTCGGTTTCGCCAGACACTTCCGCGAACCCAATGAGCGCGTCGAGGGCCTCTGCGTCGTCGCGCTTGTCGGACTTCTTCGCGACCTCGCGCAGTTCGTTCCACACCTTCGCGGCCGCCTCGGGGCTGGATTTCCCGAGCGTGTTCGCGAGGCGCCGCAGGTGGCCCAATTTCGCGTCGATGTCCTTCGCGCGGCCCGCACGATCGCGCAACAACTCGATGAGCTTCTCGGTCTCACCCGCGGCGTCGTACGCATCCATCAACATCCCTGCGACCGCATCGTCGTCGGGTTGTTCTTCGAGCGCGCGCTGGGCTTGGTCCGTGGCGGTCTTCGTGTCTCCGAGCGACCGCGCAACTTCCGATGCGCGCACACGCAGCGCCGCGGATGCGGGCCCACGGTCGACCGCGTCCGCATTTGCGATCAGCGTCTCGACGAGGAGGTCCAGACGCCCGGTGGCTTCCAGCAGTCGTTCGACACCTTCCCAGGCATCCGGCCGACGCGGGTCGATCTCGTTGACCTTCTGCCACGCCTGGATCGCGTCGTCTTTCTCGTCGCAAGCTTCCAAGTGCGTCGACAACTCCACCCACCGCTCGACCGCGCTCGGTCCCGTCGCGGCCTCGGCACGGGCGCGCATGACTTCCGCGGCGCCAATGTCGTCGTCCGCTCGTCGCCGCGCGTCGATCAATCGTTGGGCGACGGCATCGTCCTCCGCGTCGAGCTGCCAGAGGTTGGTGAGCGCCGCGGCTTCGGCCGCCGGCTCGTTGCGCTGGGCGCGATGCAGCGTCGCGAGCCGGTCCCAAAGCACACGCGCCGCGGCCGGATCGGTCTCGCCCTCGCCGCGCTTTTCCAGCCAGCGGGCGAGGTCGTCCCAACGTTCGGCCCGAGTGAACAACCGTTCAATCGCCTGCTGGCCTTCGTCGTTGTCACCCTCGAGTGCGAGAAACGCGCGCCAGGCTTCGATCGCGCCGTTCGCGTCGTTCAGTCGTTGCTCGGAGATCAGCGCGATCTCCCGCAACTGGCCCTTCTTCGCGTCCGCTGGGCAGCTTGGCGCCCGGCTCGATGCGTACAGAATCTGCCGAAGTTCGTCGTAGGCGTTGCGCGCACGACAATCGTCGTCGACGACGGCGAGCGCTTCGGCGTCCGTTGGATCGAACGTCAGGATCTCCCGCAGCGCCTGAACCATCGCATCGCGGTGCCCCTGCTGGCCTTGCAGCTCCGCGATTTCCCGCAAGTCGGAAACGCGTTGGCCCGAGTCGCGCGATGGCGGAAGGCTGGCCAGCAACTGGAGAAGCTCGGCGCCGCGGCCGGCTTGACGGTACAGCCCGACGAGGGAACGCGTCGCGTCCGCGTCGTGGCCCGCGAGGGGGCTCAGCGCTTCGATGGCGTCGTCGAATTGGCCCGCGTCCGCATACAGCGCCCCGAGGGTCTTGCGAATAGGAACGGCGAGCGCGCTGTTGGGATTTGCACCGAGGAACTGGATCTGTCGCAGCGCGAGGTCGTCGGACCGCCCGGCCCGCGTGTACGCTTCTTCGATCAGACTGTACGCCGTCTCTTCGCCTGGCCACGCGTCGAGCGCGGCTTCGGCAAACGCGATCGTGTGCTCGCCGCCCAGGCCCTGCGCGATCGTCGCCAAGAGCACCGCCGCGCGCATCGTGTCCTGCTCGCTGCCGCCCGGACCCTGCGACCGTGCGATGTACGCTGCGGCGAGTTCGCGCAACGCCTCGAAGTCGTCGGGCGTGATCTGGAGGATCTCTTCGAGCGGCGCGATCTGCCCCACGGCGTCGTTGAGCTGCGCCCGCATGTTCGCCAGCTCGCGCAGGAGGGTCAGTCGCTCGTGCGGCTCGGCGGTCGCTGCGAGTTGGCGCTCGTACAACTGCGCGGCCAGCTTGTGGTTTCCGAGCTGGACGTAGATCGCGCGGGCGGCCTCCACGGCCTGCATCTGGTTGGAGTCGAGCTCGAATGCGCGGCGATAGTTCCCGACGGCCTTGTCGACTCGGCCGACGTTTTTCGCCCAAAGCTCACCCGCCCGATAGAACAAGTCCGCGGCCGACGACGGATCGAGCCGCCGCGCCGCGACCTGCTCCGCGAGGGCCGCAAGTTGCTGGAATTCCCCGCGATCGCCGTACCACTGCCATAGAACAAACAGAGCCTCGGCGTCTTCCGGGTTCTGGCTGAGCCGCTGGTAGTACGGGTTGACCGACGGATCGACCATCGCGGGCGATCGCGACGCTAGCACGGCTGGCGCAAAGGGGTCACGAAACGCGTTGGACACGATGGAATAGTGAGTCCCCCGGCGCCCCCGCGAGGCGGTACAGTCCCGCCCCTACGATGGCTTCGACGATCCTCGTCACCGGCGCCGCTGGGTTCATCGGGTCGCACGTCGCGGCGAAGCTCGTGTCGCGTGGTGACGGGGTCGTGGGACTCGACGACTTCAACGACTTCTACGATCCGTCGATCAAGCGCCGAAACGTCGCCGAGCTTGGGTCCACGTCGTCGGGCCGGTTCTCTTGCGTGGAAGGCGACTTCCGCGACGCTGCGACCCTGGACCGCGTGTTTGCGCAGACCGCGTTCGATACCGTCGTGCATCTGGGCGCGTGGGCCGGCGTCCGACCGTCGATCGCGCGACCGGCGCTGTACATGGATGTCAACGTTCGCGGCACCGTCGAACTGATGGAAGCGATGCGTCGTGCGAAGGTTCGCAAGCTCGTATTCGCGTCGAGTAGCTCGGTGTACGGCGGTCGCACCAACGTCCCGTTCCGTGAGACCGATCCCGTCGACCACCCCATCTCACCGTACGCCGCGTCGAAAAAGGCCGGCGAAGTGCTCTGCCACGCTTGGCATCACCTGCATGGATTCGACGTCGCGGCGCTGCGATTCTTCACCGTCTACGGACCCCGCCAGCGGCCCGAAATGGCCATTCACAAATTTGCCACGCAGATGGTGCGCGGCGAGGAAATCCCCGTGTACGGCGACGGGCAGAGCGAGCGGGACTACACGTACATCGACGACATCGTGCAAGGCGTCGTCGCCGCGACCGACCGCGTGAAGGGCTACGAGGTCTACAATCTCGGCGAAGAACGCACGACGCGCCTCGATGAACTCGTGGAGAAGCTCGCGCGGGCTCTCGACGTAACGCCTCGCATTCGTCGCGAGCGCGATCAACCCGGCGACGTCCCACGAACGTGCGCGGATGTCTCCAAAGCGAAGAGCATGCTGGGCTACCGACCATCGACCAGCATCGACGTCGGCCTCGAGCGCTTCGTCGAGTGGTTTCGACGCGAGGGAGTCCGATGAGCGGCGCGGAGGCGGCCTCCGGGCTTCTCAAGCGCACCGGGCGGTCGCGCGGCATCGCGGACATCGCGCTTGCCGTGCTCGTCGTGGCGATCGTCGCAACGATGATCGTGCCGCTGCCGTTGTTCGTTCTGGACGTGCTGCTGACGGTGAATCTTTCGCTGTCGGTCGTGTTGCTCCTCGTTGCGCTGTACGTCCCCGAGGCGCTGGGCATCGCGTCGTTTCCGACGATTCTTCTGGTCACCACGCTCTACCGACTCTCGCTCGACATCGCGGCCACGCGGCTGATCCTCGGTCGCGGTGACGCGGGCCAGGTCATTCGCGCGTTCGGGCTTTTCGTCGTGCACGGCAACTACGTCGTGGGCGCGGTGATCTTCGTGATCCTGACCATCGTGCAGTTCCTGGTCATCGCGAAGGGTGGCGAACGCGTGGCGGAAGTGGCCGCGCGATTTGCCCTCGACGCGATGCCGGGGAAGCAGATGGCCATCGACGCCGAACTTCGGGCGGGCGCCATCGACCAGAACGAAGCGCGGCGGCGCCGACGCATGCTCACCCGCGAGAGTTCGTTCTACGGCGCGATGGACGGCGCGATGAAGTTCGTCAAGGGCGACGCCATCGCCGGGATCATCATCGCGTGCGTGAACATCGCGGGCGGTCTCGCGATCGGCGTGCTGCAGCGTGGGATGTCGGTCAACGACGCGCTCCAGCGTTATGGCTTGCTGACCATCGGCGAAGGGCTCGTCGCGCAGATTCCCGCGCTGATCATCTCGACCGCCGCGGGGATTCTCGTCACGCGCGTGGCGAGCGAAGAGCCCGATCAGTCCCTCGGCAAGGAGATCGCGAGCCAGATCGTCGGGCAGCCGCGAGCGTTGCTCATCGCCGGCGTACTGTTGGCGGTGTTCGCGCTGACGCCGGGCATGCCGACGGTGCCGTTCATGATCATCGCCGTGCTGCTGCTCATCGCGGGCCGCGCCGTGCAACGTGCGCAATCACGCCGCGCGCGCCGTGCGGACGTCATCGGTTCGGGCTCGGCCGGACCGCCCGGAGCGGCGCGTGAAGCCGGGCCCGATTCCGATCGCGACGCACTGAGTCCCGCGATGACACCCATCACGGTCGAAGTGGGCGAGGGCCTGGCGCATCTCGTCGAGTCGCAACCGGGCAAGCCCGAGGCCGCGTTGCGCGCGCTCATCCCCGCGATGCGCGATCACGTCTATCGCGACACGGGCGTGCCGTTTCCCGGCGTCCGGGTGCGAGTTCTCCGCGGTGAAGTGGCACCGAGACACTTCGTCATTCGACTTCACGAAGTCCCGGCCTACTCCGCGGACTTGCCTGAGGGTCGGCGGCTCGTCGCGTCCGGAATCGAACAAGTGACCACGCGCGGACTGCACACCATCGAGGACATCGACCCGGTAACGGGAGCACCCACGGTGTGGGTCGAACAGAGCGCCGCGGCGTCCCTCGAGGCGGACGGGTGCGTCGTGCTCGCGCCCGAGGAAGTCGTCGTGGTCGCGCTCGGTGCGGCGCTCACACAGCACGCGGCGCTCTTCGTGGGCATTCAGGAAACGCAGCGGATGCTCGACGCGCTGGAGCAAACGCACCCGGCGCTCGTGCGAAACGTCGTGCCCAAGCCGCTCAGTGTGCCGCTGCTTGCGGACGTTCTGCGTCGCATTGCCGAAGAGCGCATCTCGATTCGCGATCTACGCGGAATCCTCGAGGGCCTCGCGTCGGTTGGCACGGGCGAGCGCGATCCCGTGGTGCTCGCGGACCTCGCGCGGCAGTCACTTCGCCGGCAGATCACGCACGCGGTAGCACCGGACGGACGGCTGCGAGCGTGGCTGATTTCACCGGACGTGACGGACGCGGTGCGCGATTCGATCGCGCGAACGCCAACGGGAAACTACCTGCGGCTCGATCCGCAGTTGTCGGAAGAGATTCGCGAGACCGTGTTTCGGCGACTGGGCGCGCGCGGCGGCGTCTTGCTCACGGACGCGGATGTTCGTCGGTACGTGTGGGTGTTGTTGGAACCGCGATGCCCGCGGATCATGGTGTTGTCGCACGCGGAGTTGATGCCGGGGACATTGGTGGAATCGTTGGGGAGTGTGGGCTGAGCGCATCCGGGACTTAACTATTTAACTATTTAACTTTTCAGCGTTCGGGATCGTGGCGAGGGCGGGTTCGACCGACGGGCTCGCGAACGTCACACGTTACGCGGGCGCTCGTCCGCCATCTTACGCGTCCCGTGCGCTTCCAAGATCGCCTTCAGGCGGGCGAGATCCTTCCGGTTTGCTCGCCGCATGGCCGCTGCCATGAAGGGCGCGACCAGCTTCCCGAAGCCCGACGGCTCACCACGGTTGCGGAGAGTCATCCGCGTGCGACTCTCTCCCGCAGATGCCCACGTGTACGTGGTTTCCATCGGGAACGGCCCCTCCGCGGTACGCATCACGAGGCGCTCCCGCGGGACAAACTCGATGACTTCGTACGTGTACGCGAGCCGCCGGCCGAGAAAGTTGGCGACGAATGCGAGCCGAGAGCCCACGCCGAGGGGCCGCGGCGTCTGCCACTCCACAGATTGGATGTTGACGTACCACTCCGGCGCCCTGTCCGGGTTGCAGGCGTACGCGGCGACATCGTCATGCGCTCGGTCGATCGTGGTCTCGGTGACAACGTCAACTCCCATGGTCATCGTTCCTTTCTCGTCTTCATGCCGTCCGCCGGTGGCTCCGGCTGCTCGACCAACTCCCGCAGCCGTGCGATCGCTCTGTCCCAGCCCGCCGAGACGGCGTCGAGGAACGCGCGGGCCTCTCTGATTCGTCGCGGCTCGAGCGCGTAGCGGACCTCGCGGCCACGCTTTTCGTGCGTCACCAGTCCGGCGCCTTCGAGTACCTGGAGATGTTTCACGATCGCCTGTCGCGTGACCGTCGCTCCGTCTGAGAGGACGGTGGCCGAGAGGGCTCCGCCCGAGCCCAGCTTCCGCATCACGGACAGCCGCGTCCGGTCCCCGAGAGCGCGGAAGACGTCCGCGGCCGCCTGCTCACGTGCCTTCGACATACTTCCTGAGGTTCTCCGCTTGCGCGGCCCAGCCTGCCTGGTTCATGCGGAACGCCCGATCACGCCTGTGGGCGGGCACGCGGTCGAAGCCAGACTCCACGATCGTGAGCAGCGTTCCTTCGGCGGTCGCCTCGAGCCGAAACTCGACGAGCGTCGTCGGCTCGTTGTCCACGTCGGCCGCGGCGTCGATTCCGTACGGGATCCAACGGAAACTGAAGTAGCGCTCCGGCTCGATGCGCTCGACCGTGCAGAAGACCGCATTCTCGCTAGGGAGCTTCACCTTCGAAGGCTGAAGACCGAGGCTCTTCTGGTGCTCGACGAGCGCGGCTTCATCGAGTGTTCCGTTGAACGTCCCGTTCATCCGCCTTCCCAGCTCGAACTCGCCCTCGAGGGTGAAGCCGAACCAACGCCCGAACTCTTGGGCGTCGGAGATCGCTCGCCATACCCGCGACACGGGCGCCCGGAGCGAAACCCGCTTCTCGATCCTGTCGGTCGATGACATGTGCAATCCTCTGGTTGCACATTATCGCGCGCGTGGGACTTGTGCAACCATTGCGTTGCGCGTTCATGTGATACCGTACGCCGCGCGGATGAAGCTCCCCCATGGCGCGAGCTACCTCTGGTCTGTGATTCCGATCGCGGTCGTCGGGATCATGGGCAGTCTCGCATTCACACAGGACGGGCGCAGCCTCGAGATCCTCGGAGTGCATTCCAGAGCGCAGCACGCGTCGCTCGCGGCGCCATCGCGCGGACCGGCGATCTACTCCGGCGTGATCACCGGGCCCCACAACCGGCGCGCGAACTCCGGTGCTCCGGCTGCGGCGACGTTCTGGTGGGTCGACCGACGCTCGGGAAAGAACCGCACCGTGTCGTGCAGGGGTGGCTCGTACGACGGGCTCGTCTTGCGAGGCGATGGCGTCGAGGCGCCCGTGGCATTTCTCCGCGCGAACGTCGTCCCGTTCGTCGTCGCAGCCACGGACAACAACGAATGGGAGCGGCCGGTGGTCGTCGATCTCGCCGGTGCGCCATCGGACGACTTCGACCGCGTGCCCACGGCGCTTGCGAGCTGCGACGGGCGCGACGGCCGGTATCACGAGCACCGCCTCGCGGTCGGCGCGCACGTCGAGGTCTACGGATGCTTCCGCGACGGGGCGATTCGAGAGTGTTCGGGCGTCGCCGGCGGCGCGCTGTCGGTCGGGTCGCTGCGAGACCATCGCGTCCATCGCGCCGAAGATCTGCGGGAAGACGTTCGGTTCGTTTCCGTGCTCGCGCTGATCGTCGTCGTGATTTCCGCCGCGCAGACACTCGTGTTCGGTGCTCGATCGATGGCGCTGCTGACCGGCCGGCGACGGAGGCGATCGTGATCGGCGCGGTCGACATCGCGCTGGCAGCGCTGCTCGGGCTCCTCGGGCTCGCGTGCGCCCTGCTGGCCATCGCGTCACTCGGTCCGGTCACACGGCTGTGGCGCGAGGGCACCACGCGCATTGGCGACATCCGGGAGGGACCCGTCGAAGTCGTCGGCACGATTCACGCGATGGAGACGCCGCTCAAGAGTTGGGACGACGCGAACGCCGTGCTCGTGCGGCGCAATTTCGGCGTGCGTGAGAGGAGTGGGGGCAAGACGCACGAGGCTGCCGATGTGCATCAGAGTGTCCAGGTCGTCGCCGCGGAGGTGCGCGACGGGGGCGCCGCGTGCCCGACCGACTTGTCGACGCTGGTGCTCTTCGGCGAGCACGCGCGATGGGGCCAGGACGCCGACGCGTTTGCTCAAGCGCATCCGGACGACTGGGCGGCGATCACGTCGCGTCGTTCCGCGGCATCGATCCAGCGCGTGACCGTCGACGAAACGTGGCTGCCCGACGGCGCTCGGTGCCTCGTGTCGGCGACGGCGTGCAAGGCCGACGCGATCGCTCCCGGTGGGGACTACCGAAGCGCCACGCAGTCGTTGCACCTGGCGACCGTGCCCGGACGAGCGATGATCGTCGCCGCGGGCACCGAGCGCGAGGTGCGCAACGTGCTGATGCGCCGCACGTGGCGGTTGGCTCTGCTCGCAGGCACGTGCTGGTTGGTCGGCGCAATGGCGATCTCGGCGCTCGGATCGCTCGAACGTCTCGTCCGGTAGCGTCGCGAACGGTTCCCGCGTGTAGCGTGGCGCGATCAGGAGCCTGCGATCGGAGGGCGCCCGAACTGGCAACCGGCACCGTTGCGCGTAGGGTGCCGAGCGAGCCGCGCATCGCCGCGTAGGACACTGCACACGACTGCACAGCGGTTGTGCAGCGGCATGCGCGTTCGAGCAGCCTGCAACGGAACTCCGCATTCATCGCGTCCGGCACGTCGCTTGCTCTCCCTCGACCGCGCGCACGTGTCGGCGCGGCGCGAGGAGCGGAAACATGGGTGCGGTCGGCTACAGTCAAAGGCTGCTTCTCGCGGCGGGTTCACTCATGGCAGGGGTCGCTGCCACGCACTGCGGAGGGCCTCGTGGACCGGGGAACGCGGCAACCGTCATCGAGGCCGTCGATCCGCCACCGCCCATCTCGGGCGGCACGCTGTGGGTCTCACCGGACGGACATACCGCCGTCGCCAGCGATCCCGACCGCGACCAGATCTATGTCGTCGACCTTGCGAACCCCGGGGCGCGAACGACGATTCGCACCGAGCTTCACGACGAGCCCGGGCGTGTCGTGGCCGACGCCGCCGGTCGAGTGCACATCGTGCTGCGACGTGGCGGGGCCGTGCTGAGCGTCGACCTCGCCAGTCGATCGGTCGTCGGGCGGCGAAGCGTGTGCGCTGCTCCACGCGGCATCGCATTCGACACCGAGCGGGGGCGACTGTGGATCGTGTGCGCGGGCGGACGGCTGGTGTCACTTCCGGTGCTCGAGGCCGCTCCACGCACGGAGTTCGAACTCGAGCCCGATCTACGCGACGTCGTGATCTCGGGCGGTCGACTGTATGTCACGACGTTTCGCTCGGCGGCGATTCTCGACGTCGATCCCTCGACCGGCATCGTGCGCCGTCGCGTGGTGCCGACCTTTCTCGCGACGGCTGCAACGTCCGATGGCGGTGTCGGTACGCCAGGCGCGGGTCTGCCCGCGACGCCACCGGTGGCGCACGTCGCGTGGCGCGCGCTCGCCGATGGCCGCGGCGGGCTGGCCGTGCTGCACCAGGCGCAGGCCACGGCCGCATCCCGCGCGACGCGCGGCGGCTACGGTGGGTTCTGCGGTTCGGCGGCGATGTCGCTGGGTGTCGTCACGCGAATCGTCGGGCCGGACGCGCCGGCCATGCCGACGCAGCACGCACTCGTTCCACCGCCCTACGCGGACTTCGCGCTCTCGGCCGATGGCAGGACCATCGCGTTCGTGAGCCCCAGCACCCATGCGCTGATGCCGTCGTTCTACGTGGCCCCGCTCGCCGACCCGCCGCCGGCCAGCGCGTCGTTGCTGCAATGCCGCACGATTCCGTTCAGCCGGCCCCTCCTTGGCCAGAACGTGGCCGTGGCGTTCGTGTCAGCGAACCGCGTCGTCGTGCAGTCCCGCGAACCCGCAGAGCTGACCGTGATGGACGTGGTGGGCGGCGTGCTGCCCACGGTCGTCGCTCGAATCGCGCTGAGCGCCGTCTCGAGATCGGACACCGGGCACAGTCTGTTCAATCTCGCGACGGGTGGAGGCATCGCGTGCGCGTCGTGCCACCCCGAGGGCGGCGACGACGGACACGCGTGGACCCTCGAGGGCCGAGGCGCTCGCCGCACTCAGAGTCTTCGCGGCGGAATCACGGGCAGCGAGCCATTTCATTGGGACGGCGACATGCGCGACGCGTCGCACTTGCTGCACGAGGTATTCGGTTCGCGAATGGCGGGCGGCGAAATCGATGAAGAGCACGTCCGCGCATTCGCGCGCTGGATCGACGCGATCCCAACGGTGCCGCAGGACGCTCCGCGCGATGCCTCGCAGGTCGCACGCGGCCGAGTGTTGTTCAACGACACAACTGTCAACTGCGTGGGCTGCCACGGAGGTCCGACGTTTACCAACAACATCACGATCGACGTTGGCACCGGCGGTTCGTTCCAGGTGCCGTCGCTCACGGGTGTGGCGTTTCGCGCGCCGTTCATGCACTCGGGGTGCGCGGAAACGCTGCGTGACCGATTCGGCACGTGCGGCGGCGGCGATCGGCACGGGATGACGTCGCATCTCGCCGGGGATCAGGTCGACGATCTCGTCGCGTACTTGCGGACGCTGTGACGGCGTGGCGGGGAAACGTCGCGGACGAACGGTGGTCGGGCGATTCTGCCGCGAAGCCGAGGTGCTCGCGCGATTGCGACACCCGAGCATCGTCGCGATCCTCGAGTTCGGCATCGACCGCGGCACGCTGTACCGCGTCGACGAATTCGTCGATGGACAAACACTGCGCGAGCGCCTCGACACCAACGAGCGCGGCGAACTGCAATTCGCGCTCGGCGAAGTGCGCGAGATCTTCAGTCGGCTCGCGGATGCGATCGGCGCCGCGCACGCCGAGGGCGTCGTTCACCGCGACATCAAGCCCGAGAACATCATGCTCGAGCGCGTCGCCGAACGCTGGCACGTCCGCGTTCTGGACTTCGGCATCGCGCGAGTCGTCGACGACCGCTCGAGTCTCGCTCCATCTCGCACGAGCGAAGGGCGAGTGATGGGAACGCCTCGGTACATGTCGCCCGAGCAGCTCGTCGGCGACGTCGGGGCAACGGGCGTTCGTTCGGACGTGTTCGCGCTGACGGCCGTGCTCTACGAATTGCTCACGGGCTGCGGTGCGTTCGACGCTCCGACGTTCTACGAGATCGCGACCAAGATCCTGCATGACGAGCGACCTCGCCCGACGGCGCACCGCGCGGGGCTTCCGCGAGCGCTCGACGACGTGATCGCGCGGGGCCTCGCCGTGCGGCCCGAGCATCGGCACGCGTCGGTCGCCGAGTTGGTCGAGACGCTCGAGCGGGCGTGGGACAGTTCGGTTCGCTCAGCGGCAGAACCGAGTCGACGTTCCGGATCGGATCCCCGACCGCCGTGTGTGCGGTGGCAGCGGAGGAGCAGGTGGAGGAGACATCGCCGTGCCCAACGATGGTGTACACGTCGCAGGGCTTCGCGATCGGAATGCGAACGCGCTCGTTTTCATTCGGCGTAGGGGCGGTCGTGTTCGTTGGCGGCGGACCGATCGGTTCGTCCGAGGCACCATTCCTCGCTGCGGCAGCGTTCGCGCGGTTCACGGCGATTCTCGGGGGAGAGTGATCGACGGCGCGCGTCGCCGTACCACCACGTCGAAGCCCGCCTGCTCCAACAGGGCCGCGATCACGGTGCGAACGCCGTCGTCCGCATACGTCGTCGCGCTCGCGAGCGCGACAGTCGTCCACCCGGACATCTCCGGTCCGCCCGACGGTCGGACGCGTGAGCCGTAGCGAATGGTGCCGTCAACCGCCGCGATCGGCACGAGGGCTCCGCCCGTCGACATTCCACCGCCGCCGATCCCGAGTTCGAGCGCGAGGTGATCAGTGCCGGGGTGGCCCCGCACGTATCCGCGGCCCATCACGGTGTAACCGCCCGAGCCGCCTGGCCATCCGCCCGCCGCGCCTCCCGCGCCGACGACGAGATGTCGGAGCAGGCGTTCGGCGATGTCGTCGCGCTTTCGCCGACCGCGTCCGTTGCCGGTTCCTTGTTCCTTGTTCCCTCTTCCCTGTTCCTTGTTCCCTGTTCCTTGTTCACGCTCGCGTTCCATGCGCTCGTATCGTCGAACGCCGCGCCAGGTTGCGCGGAAAGAGCGGACAGGAATCGCTACGCACGCGCGTCGCGATGCGCCTCAACAGTTCCGGCGAGCTAGCCCACCCATGTCACGAGGTCTGGACTCAGAAAACGCCCGCGAGGCCCACGCTGCCCGGCAAGAACACCGGCGTCACGGTTGGACGAAAGCTCGTTGCGAGCCGGCGCGCGGGCGATGCCTCGGGCGCAGCCGTGCGTGGTGGGTTCGCGAGACCGACGATCGAGAGCGCGAGCAGGCCACCCGACACCGCGAGCCCTGGCAGCGCTGCTGCGAGCATGCTGCCGTGGTCCCATCCCGCGTCGCCGATGCCCACCGCCGTGAAGATCACCGCCGGGACGAAGCCAAGCCCCGCGAGCACCGTTCCGTAGAGCGCCCAGCCACGTGGCGCCCCAACGCCGCGCGCGAGTCCCGACGACACATGGACGTAGCCGACTATGCCGAAAGACATCAGCCCAGCGCCGACGAAGGCTCCTACACCCGCGACGGTCGGTTCAACCCATCCGAGGCCGAGATAATCTTCGGCATGCGCCGGGCGCGCGTGCAGCACCACTGCGAGCACGACGCCCGCGCTGATCGCGACGACGGCCCCGAGCCGCCCGCGGCGGATCGTATGCGAACCAAACGAAGGACTCATCTGTGCATCTCCCTGCCGCGACGCGCGCGGCTGGCAATGCCTCCAGCAACGTACGTGCCGCGGTCGGTCCGCTACGAGAACACGGCGGATGCGTACGTCGCGCGCCGTCACGATCCACGACTGTGTGCATCGCGCGATACACGTTGTGCAGCGGTCGACACGCTGTACGTGCAGCAACATCGTCATTCCTCGGTTTCGTTGGGCAGTCGCTCCATCTCGGTCCTCGGCGCGTCGAGATCCAGCGTGAGCAGGTCGCAGCCCGGGGCGGCGTGGCGCGACTATTCGGCGAGCCCGAACCACGACTCGACACGGAGTCCCGCGAACGGCGCAAAGTCGCGAACGTTTCGCGTCACGAGGACGAGCCCGTTCACGCACGCGATCGCGGCGAGCTGGCCGTCGACGAACGCCGGTGTCTTGCCCTTCGCGGCGAGCATCGCCCGCTCGCGCGCATGCCATGTTGCAGCAGCGGCGTCGTAGGGCAGTACCATCAGGACCGCCGCCAACCGATCCACGAACGCATCGATGACCCGTCGACGCTTGCCACGCGGCAGTCGGGAACGCCCGTACTCGATCTCGTGCCACGCGGGAGCGCCCGTGGCCGCGGCATCTCCGACATCGAGCATTCGCTCGAGCACGCGAGCGTCGGGCGCGGGACGCATCGTCTCGGAGAGAACGTTGGTATCGAGCAGGTAGCGAAGGGCCACGAAGCTACTTCCACGCGACTTCGCGGCCGGGAGACCGATCGCGGACGTCCGCCCAAGGGTCCGGACCCTTCAGATCGCGCGGGTCAACGCTCGCCCGAAACCTGGCGACGACGTCCGCCGCGTTCTCTCGCCTTGCGCGCGCGATCCCTCGGCTCAGCTCGATCGAGACGACCGCCGCCACTGGCTGCCCGTCCCGCGTAATTTCCACCGTCGTTCCGCGCTCGGCACTCCGCAGCACCTCGGCCCAGTTCTTCCGCGCTGCGGCCATCGTCATTCTCTTCGCCATCGCTGTGTACATACGATGTACATCATGCGGCGAGAACAGCAAGCGCGAAATCGACCGAATCGCGCGGGTGCGAAAGCTCCTCGGGCGCGCTCAGCGAACGGAGATCATGCCTGCACGTTGTCGCGCACGTGTGCGACCTGCCCGCCGCGATCCCGACCGCGCCGCTGAGCGCCGTGACCGCGACGGGCGTCCACCGGTTCGTTGATCGCGGCGCGACGCAGTGCGGTGGTCCCGTGGGCCGTTACCTGAGTACCTCTTCGACGGTCGTCGCCGTGGCGGCGCATTCGAACCAACGGTCGAGCAGCTTGGAGTCCGCACACGCGAGGATCGTCGCGCGTTGCTCGTCGGTCGGCGTCAGCCCGCGCACTGCGAGCAGGCGCAGTACGGCTCTCACTTCGCCGCGCGCTTCGCCGCGCGCCTCGCCGAGAGCAAGCAGCCGGTTCACGAACTCGTCCTCCGCCTCTTTCATCTCTTGGGATCGTTGCATCATCTCCTCCATCGCGCGCCGCATCGCCGCGTTCAGTGCACGGTAGATCGCGGAACCATAGCACCGCGCCCGATCGTCCGCGAGAACCCGGATGGCCGCGAGCGCGGCCGCAATCGTGCTCTCGCCGCCTCGCTCGTTGCCATGCGCGATGGCAGCGAGGACGGCCAATTCGACATGGTCCGTCGCCACGGCCGGATCGATCGTCCGCGGGACGGCCGAGGGTCCCACGACCCGCGGTGTGACCACCGATCCGGGGCCGACGTCGATCGGCTGGCCGGCCCACTCCGCGACGACTGGATCGAGCGCGACGACAAGTAGCACCGCAGGGCACCTGCTGCGTCGCGCTTGTGTCGTGACGTACACCGGCCAGACTGTGCGCTTCTCTACGTCGCGTGTGAGCTGCACCTCGACGACCACGGCGAGCACAGCCGTGTCGCCCGCGACCAGCTCGACAACCGCGTCGGCGGTGAGCGCGGTCGCGGAGTTCTGCGGGTACGAGACGTCCGCGACCCGCGCGTCGGTGTGCGGCGGTACGGATGTGCCCAGAACGTCCGTGAGTAGCTCTGCGGCGAACGCGGGACGATCGCGAAACAAGTCGCAGATGGCTTCGTGCACGGCCGACGGCATGACGGACCGGAGCGTTGGTTCTGAAGTGTCGCGAGGCAAGGGAACGCGACGAACGAACGGACATATCCTGTCACGATTCGCGGTGAAGCGACCGAACGCTATTCGCACCGCGGACGCAGCGGCGCGACTCTCGGACCGCCGACGCCTGCGTTGCCGACGCCCACCGCCAGGTCGGTGCCAATCCCCGCGAGCGACGTACCCTAGAGCGCCCGGCCACGTGGCGCCCCGACACCGCGCGACAGACCGTCGAGAACCCACACTTCGCTCGCGATTCCGAAGAGGCATCCTCACTCCCACGGCGGAAACTAGGGGAAGAGGCCGCGTGAGGCGTTGAGCAGGACGTAGCCCAAAGCCGCAACCAGCGTTGCTCCCGCACGGACGCCCAGCATAACGACGACGATTTCTCCGACAGAAGGCCGCCAATTCGGCGCGCGCATCGGCTGCCTGTAGAGTTCCGGCACCGAACCGCCACTCGCAACAAACGACTGGGCGTAGGACGCGGCTCCGTTCGCATCGGTGGCAGCTCGCGCCGCGCCACCCGGCCGCAGCACGACGCCGAGCCCACCCGCGGGCACAGCCACCTCGACCTCGGTGCGCTCACTTCCGAGCACGGCGGAGACTCGAAAGATTCCGATCGGAACGCGAGCGCTGCACGGCGCGTCGCAAACAGCGACGTCCTGTCGTCGCCGCTCACGCGTTCGATCGTGACGCGTGCCGGTTGATCCGTGTGCTCGACGCGCACAGACAGCAAGGGGCGCTCTGCGGGACTCGCTGCCGGCACGGTCTGCGCGAACGACACTCGCGCGGTGACGATGATGACGAGTGCCACGTGGGCAGTGAGCAGTGACTTGCACATTGCGTCCTCCGTGGGGACATCGAGCAATCTTCGTGCCTCCACGACTCAGAACACCCCCGCGAGTCCCACGCCGCTCGGCGAGAGCACGGGCGACAGTGTCGGTTGCCACGACGTTGCGACGCGGCGCGCCGGGCGCGCACCAGGCCGCGTCACGCGTGGCGGGTTCGCGAGACCGACAATCGAGACCGCGAGTGATGCGAGTGAAACGGCCAGTGATGGAATCGCGAGCGCGAGCCAGGCGGGCTCTCGCGTCCAAGCGACCGCCCAGTCAATGGCCCACCTCGTTCCCACGGCGGATGCCACGACGCCGAGCCCCCAGAATATCGTGCCGTAGACTGCCCAGCCGCGGGGCACGCCGACGCCTCGCGCCAGACCGTCGAGAACCAACCCGTCGCTCGCAATGCCGAGAATGACCAGCGGCGTCACGGCAATCGTCGCCCCCGCTCTCGGGAGCGCTTGACCCAGTTCGCACAGATCACGGAAGGGCTCCGTACACGCCTGCGCGTCACCGAGGCGCGCGCGAAGCATCGCCGCGAGCATCGCGCACGCTGCGATCGCAGCCAGCGCGCGCCGCCGAACGGTGTGTGTCCCACGCGTTCTGAACCGACGAGTCATTTCTGCATCCTCCTGCCGCGCCGACGGCGGCCTCGTCCGGTCGCGCGCTCGCGGGTGCGCCTCGCGACCGTGCTCACGGCCCCACACACCACATCGAAGACGAAACTCGGCAACTCGAAAACGACCCGCCAGCAGTCCAGTCGGATGTGCCAAGTAAAATGAGCGAGCCTACCAACAACGCCACCAACGCCACTGCCGTCAGGACGCTGGCAGTCACGATCCCACCGACCGCGTCCGGGGACAGTCCGCGGCTCGTGAGGCTCATCGCACTGAGCGCGCAGAGGCGCCGCGATGAGTTCCAGTACATTCCCGGAGGGCATAGGGCGCCCGCGAGGATGGCCGTCGCCGTCGCCTGACGGGCGGGCACGGGACGCGTCGGTCCGATCCGCAGCACGACGTTGACGGTTCCCTCGACGACGGGGACGTCGATCGAGTCACGGGTGTCGCCGCGTTCGGCGGACACACGGTAGAGCCCCGGGGAGACAGGAACCGTGCACGGCGCCACGCACGAGCGTGTGGGAGACCACACCGTCGATACCCGCTCGACGGTTACGTGGTCGTCCGCGCCGGGCGTTTCGACACGCACGTCGAGCGTTCCGAGCGTTGCGCGCGGCACTGGCGGCCGCGCCCCGGCCGGCGCGACGGCCGGCCCGAAATTGAGGCCCCCCCCGAACCCCTGTGCCCCCGCGCTTGGCGCATACAGCGCGACCGCGAGCAACGCTCCCGCGGCGATCGGGCCCACGACGCGAGCCAGTCGGTCGTGTGTCGCGTGCGATCCGAACGGACGAGTCATCTGTGCATCCCCCTGCCGCGACGCGCGCGGCTGGCAATGCCTTCAGCAACGTACGGGCCGCGCTCGATCGGCCACGAGAACAGCGAGAATGCGTGCGTCGCGCGCCATCACGATGCACGACTGTGTGCATCGCGCGATACACGTTGTGCAGCGGTCGACACGCTGTACGTGCAGCAACATCGTCATTCCTCGGTTTCGTCGGGACGCCGGTCCATCTCGGTCCACAGCGCGTCGCGATCCAGCGTGAGGCCGTCGCAGCCCGGGGCGGCATGCGAGCCGTCGGCGGCGGACAGCAGCGTGACGTGCCGCCCGCCGGGGTCGAGTTGGCGCACCTCCAACGTCCGGGCGAGCGGATCGTCCCGGCAGCGGCCGCCCGGGGAAATACACCCAATACGTCGCCCTTGCGACCGCGCTTGGCGGAGACGGAGAGTTTCAACTCGGCGACGAAGACGTCCCGAGCCGCGTGCAGTCATCGGACGCACTCGAGCCGTGGTGAATGGAACAAGGAACTAGGAACAGGGAACTAGGAACAGGGAACTAGGAACAGGGAACTAGGAACGGAGACGACGGCTCAGAGTGACCGCGATCTGGCGGTCCGTGCCGACGCGATGAGAATCGCGACGAGTTGGTCGAACTCGTCGAGCAAGTGATCCGACGCGGTAGCCTGAAGCCAGCCGGCGCGCTGTGCGACGCGCAGCTAGTAGTGTGCTTCTCTCATCTCCTTCGTCGCGACTCGGATCTTGTGCACGAAATCCGCGCTGCTCTCGGCGCCGCGCGCCTCTTCGTAGTTCGAACCGCCGCCAGTCGCGGCGCGCCAGAGCTGCTGAGCAAGATGCCTCGACGCCGCGTCGCGCTGAAGAGCCGGCAGAATTCGTCGCACGCCCTCGACGGCGTCGAGCAGGCGTTCCGCGATGTCGTCGCCCTTTCGCCGACCGCGTCCGTTGCCGGTTCCTTGTTCCTTGTTCCCGGTTCCTTGTTCCTTGTTCCCTGTTCCTTGTTCACGCTCGCGTTCCATGCGCTCGTATCGTCGAACGCCGCGCCAGGTTGCGGGGAAAGAGCGGACAGGAATCGCTACGCGCGCGCGTCGCGCGCCATCACGCTCGACGACGGTGTGCATCGCGCGACACACGTTGTGCAGCGGTCGACACGCAGTAGGTGCAGCAATGTGCCGCCGAACCGTCACTCCTCGGTTTCGTCGGGAAGTCGGTCCATCTCGGTCCACAGCGCGTCGAGATCCAGCGTGAGGCCTTCGCAGCCCGGGGCGGCGTGCGAGCCGTCGGCGGCGGAGAGCAGCGTGACGTGCCGCCCGCCGGGATCGAGTTGGCGCACTTCCAACGTCCGAGCGAGCGGATCGACGAGCCAGTAGAATGAAACGCCAAACGCCGCGTACTCCTGCAGCTTGTCGACGGTGTCGCGCCGAACGTCGCGGGGGCGTGGCGAGAGAACCTCGACGACGATGCTCGGGGGTCGGCGCGTCGCCCCCGCGCGCCCTCCCGGCAGCGGCCGTCCGGGGAAATACACCGACACGTCCCCCTTGCGCCCGCGCCGGGCGGAGACGGAGAGTTTCAACTCGGCGCCGAAGGCCATTCCCCCGCGAGCGGCGACCCACGACGCAAGCACGCGCGCAAACCACAACGCCACCGCCTCGTGAAGCGCGCTCGGCATTTCCTCCTCCTCGAGGCAGCCATCGACGAGCTCACCGCGATCGTCGGTGTCAAGATCGGCCCACTCTTGAACCGTGAGCCGCTGCAACGCTGGTGTCACCTGCGTCATCGTGCCGAACGTACCACGCGGTCAGGCTCGCGTCGCGCCGACGTTCCCGTCCAGGCGGATCCCGATCACCCGAACGGATCGAACACCCGCACTCCGCACGCGTCGAAGTCCGCAACGCTTCGGGTCGCGAGCGTGAGACCGTGCACGATCGCCGTCGCCGCGATCAACATGTCGGCCTGCTCCGGTCGGCGCCCGATCGCCTCTCGTGCCGCCCGAAGCTCGCCCGCGGCGCGCGCGATTGCGGCGCTGACGTCGAAGACGTGGATTTCCGTCTTCAACAGTTCCTCGAACCAGCGGGCCAGCTTCGCGGGGCGACCCGCGGCGCTCCGTGCGATCCCGAACGCGATCTCCTCGATCGTGATGACGCTGATCGCGGCACCGGACAGAGCGCGCACCCAGCGCTCAACTTTGGGCTCGGGACGGCGTCGCGATAGCTCCGAGAGGACGTTGGTGTCGAGCAAGTACATCAGCGCCGACGCCGCACGACTCGAGCGCCGCCATCGAACGGAGACGCGCGCGTCGTGCGCGGTGGAATCTCGATCTCGAGCGCTCCATCCGCCCGAAGCTCCGCGGTCAAGTCGAGGAACGCACTCCATCGCGCTGTCGCCGCCCCGCGCTCGGCCGTCCTTCGATACTCGTCGATCCCGACGAGCACGGCGACCGGCTCGCCGCGATTCTCCAGGACCTGCGGCACGCGTTGAGCACGCCGCACGACGTTCGACAACTCCGCCTTCGCAGCGGCGATGCTCCAGCGGGAACGCGACATGGTCATGATCGTACCGATCGTGACCATCTCCGTCAATTTGCTCCGTCAATTCCCTCTGCGCGCTTGCCCCTACCGCACGTCCGCGCAGCACCGAAACCCCGTGCTGTAATCGTGGTACCCGGGATAGTGCGCCCGCGTCGCGTACGCGCACCCGCGACCGTTCTGCCGCGCGTCGGCGTAGAAGCCGCCGCGGAACACACCGAGTCGCCCGTCGCTCGTGGTCGCGTCGACCCACTCGTGCAGATTGCCCACCATGTCGAACACTCCGTTGCGCGTGCGACACCGCGCGAACTCGCCCGCGCGCGCGAGGGTGTCGGGCAGTGCGTTCAGCCGCGGGTCGTTCATCTGGCGTTCGTGGAAGACGTCGGCCGAGCCGGGAAATACGCGCGGAACGGGGTTTTCACGCGAGTCGTTGCAGCGTCCGCTCACGTGTTCGTTGCCGTACGGATACTGCAGTCGTTGCGAGCCGCGGCAGGCCAATACCCACTCGGGCTCGGTACACAATCGCCTGCCTGCCGCGAGGCACGCGGCGCGCGCGACGTTCTGGCTCACGTACGCTTGCGGAATCAACCCTCGACGCGACACCGCCCGGAAGGCCGCATCGCGCGCAGGCGGCGTGTAGGGATTCCATCGTCGTGTCCGCCCGCGCGGCATGACTTCGACGAGCGAACCCTCGTAGCGGTCGATGCAGAACTGACCCTCGACGGACACGCTCCCGTTCGGACAACGATGGCCCGTTGCGCGTGCGCTCGTGCCCGCGACGGCGCAAAGAAACACCAACGTTCCGGACGTCACGAGGGGGAGGGTGGAGAGTGGCAGTGTGGGAAATCGCAAATCGGACTCGCGGGTCGGTGGGCGCCCGGCCGTGGTGGAATCACATGTGCGTGAGAGGCGCCGCCGTCGTCACGCCCGCGCCCCACCACGTGGGACCGCCGGACGCGCGGCGCGTCGAGCGGCCCGTCGCGACGTCGAAGGTCACGAACTCGCCGCCCTCGGTGAAGCCGTACAGTTGTCCGCCCCAGTAGCCGAGCCCCCACGTACGCGTGAGCCCCGTCGGGCCGACCATCGTCGTGGCGCCCGTCACGTCGTTCAAACGCGCGAGGTATTCCGTGCCGAAGAGACCACCGACGAGCACCGTGACGAACGTGCCCGCGCCGGTGACGGACACGATGTCTCCACTCGACACGGCCCCGCCACTGAACGAACCGATGCGCGTCGAGCGTCCCGTCGCGCGATCGATCTCGTAGTATCCGCCGTCGTTGGTCGCGGCCACCAGGCGCTCGGGCATTCCCGCCATCGCCGGGGGAACGAAGCTCAGGGCGTTGAAGAGAATGCTGCCGGTCAATCCCGCGACCGTGTTGCACGCCGCCGTCGTGGGACTGATCCGATACAGCCCGTTGAACGTCACGCCCCACATCGAACCATCGGCCGTGATTGCGATGTCGGTCATCTGGTGGTTGTACGGGTCGCTCGGCCACCGGAACGTGCCAATGAGGGTCACGGCGAACGTCACCGGGTTCACGGAGTACAGTTGGTCCGCGGTGTGGGCGTAGACAACAACCGACACGGGCGTCGGCGTGTCCGACGCGGGGACATCAGGTTCGACGGTGTCGACTGCCATGTCGTCGACCGCATCCATCTCGACGACGTCGGGACCCCCAGCGGTGTCGCTCGCGCTCGCATCGTCGTTGCTGTCGGCCGTGCTCACGGTGTCCGTCGCGACGTCACTCGATGCGCGCTCGTCGAAGAACTCTCGCGGCGGGCCGCATGCAGTCGCCCACGCGCACGCGACCGCAACGAGCAGGCACCCGCGCAGTCTGGACCGTCCTCCACCCGTCGAGTTCGATTCCATACACGCCACCCTCACGCGGCAGCGCGGTCCCGTCAAGCCACGCTCGGCGCGCCCCGCGAAAGCGAAATTCCCGCGGGCGCCGTCAGTACCCGCGGCGCATCTCGACGCCGTCGCCGACTTCGAGTTCGGCGATCGCCGACGTCACGAGGGCCGTGCAACTGCGAGCCCGCACTTCGAGAACGATGGCCTCGCCGACCACTTCCTCCGGCATGCGCGAATCCGCGCGCTGCGTCCCGGGCGTGCGATCCGCATTGCCGTCCCCGTCGCGATCGAGTCCCGAGCCCGAGGCCGCGTCCGGACTGATGCCGCGCAACGAACGCCGCCATCCGTCCCCGCGACGCATCACGAAGAACCGGTTGCCCACGGCGACTCGGTCGTCGGAGCCACGGTTGATGAACACGACCATGTTCTGCCCGACCAGTTCGCGGGGATGCGTCGTAGCGACGACCGTTCCCTGGAGATTTGCGCTGTTCTGAACGGGCGGGACGGTCTGCAACCGTCGCGGAATTCGCGCGAGGTACTCGCCGCGTTCGATCGCGTCGGTGCTCTCGGTAATGCGCACGGTGGCGAGATTGCGATCGCGGTCCCACGTCTCGACGACGGCCGTGCCGATGATTCGAACCACGCGACCGACGCTTCGATCGCCGCCGCGTGTCGCGTGCGCATCTTGGTAGATCGTGAACGTCTCGCCGACGCGCGGGGTTCGATTGCGAAATTCGACGTACGCTTGGTCGCCTTCGGACAAGAGCATGTTGTCTTCGGGCGCGCCGACGATCGTGCCGGCCTGATCGCCTTCCTGACGGTCGAGCCATCCTTCGTCCCGTAGTTGCACCGTCCCGGGGGTGAGGCGTTGCGGCGGGATCACGAGGTTCGTCGAAGCCGTCGGACGAGCAGTGATGCCAGGCGTGCGCAATCGCACCTGGTCGCCTGGGAAGATCCAGTGGGGGTTCGTAATCTGCGGGTTCAACCCCCACACGCGTGGCCAGTTCCACGGGTTGTTGAAATAATACCCCGTGATGTCCCACAACGTGTCCCCGCGATCGACGCCGTGAAACTCCGGCACGATGCCGTTGAACGCCGCGCCTTCGCCCGACAGCGAGATCGACCGCCGTTCGCGCGCGGCACTCTGCATCGCGCTGCCAGTGAACTGCCGGTTGGCCGCGGCATCGTCGCGCACCTGACTCTGTGCGGCCGCGGCGCCCGCCGACGAGATCACCAACGCGAACCACGGGAGGCCCTTGCGAGTGTTCATTGCGTCCTCTCGGCGCGCAGGCGGTCGGCCGACGCGGAGCTTGGATAGTCGCTCAGCAACCGCGCGGCGTAGGTCTGCGCGCGCGGCTCGTTGCCCATGCGGCGATAGCACTGCCACAACTTGTACAGTGCATCCGGCGCTTTGTTTCCCGATGGAAATCGCTGCAAGAGTCCCTCGAATTCGTTCGCAGCCCGGCGCACGTCGCCGCCCTGAAGAATGCACTCCGCGCGCCAGTAGAGCGAGTTCTCGGCGTAGGGATGGTCCGGCCAGCGAACGAGAAACGACGAGAACGAGTCGATCGCGTCGCGGCAACGACCGGTGCGCGCGAGTTGCAACGACACGTCGTAGGTTTGCGAAGAACGCGGATCGCGAACACTCGACACGCCCGTCGTGGGGTGGTCCGTGCCCGGAAGTGGAACGGTCAATTCCGAGCGCGGGCCGTGACCTGCCGGCGGCGCGGGCGGTTCTGCGGCCGGGCGAATTCCCGGCAGGGCCGGGATCGGAGCCATCGGGATGCGATCGCCGCCGCGGAGCACGATCGGGTTGGCGGGGTCGGCGAGTCGTTCCCGGCCTTGCGCGCGGACCATCGGGCGCGGCGTGTTGTCGTCCGCGGACGGTGCGTCGTCGGTGTCGTCCTCCGGCGATTGCGCGGCATCGTCGACGATGGTTCGCACGTCGGTCGGTCGCGCATGGCTGTTGGCCGGTGCTGCGGCTGCCGGCACGCGGGTCGCCTGGCCGTCTTCACTGATTCGAATGGTCGTGCGGCTCGAGACCGCGGCGCGAGGCACCTGCCGTACGGTGTCTTCGGCGAGCACGACCCGGTTCTCCAGCAACTCGATCTGGCGGGATTGTCGGTCTTGTTCGCTTCGGAGGGTCCGCAGCTGTGCCTCCATGCTTGCCAGAGCCGGGGCGGATCCTCCGCAGCCCGCGAGGAGACAAGCAGATAGTATGCAGCTGGGTCGCATGACGGGCCCAGGGTAGAGGCAGAAGTGGCCGGGAGCAAAAAACACGCGGAAACCGTTACGCTCCGCGTTCTCGTGCCCACTCCGGCGGTCGCAGGCCTGTTTCACCGACTGCTCGAAGCGTACGACCACCTCGGGTTCGCGACGGATGGATCGCGTGGCTTCATCGACGTACACGCGCCGGCGTCCCTCCGCGACGAGCTGTTCGCGGTTGCGCACGAGATCGCCGCCGCGACCGGGGCAACCGTGCTGGGGGAGCGCTAGCCCATTTTCCGCGCAACGCGCGGCGCGCGCGACCCGATGACTGCTGCATGAGCCTCACTGCCACGCCCATCGAAACGCTCCCCGTGGGCCCGCGACTGCAAGTTGCGCGATTCACCAACCTCTGGATCATCGGTTCACCGACCGCGCTCGAGCCGCCACTCGTTGCAGTGATCGGCACGCGCGATCCCGACCCGGCCGGGGAATCGATGGCGCGAGCGATTGCGACCGCATTGGCCGGCGCCAAGATCAGCGTGATTTCCGGCGGCGCGCTGGGCATCGACGCAGCGGCCCACGCAGGCGCGCTCGACGCCGGTGGGCAGACGGTGGTCGTGCTGCCGTCCGGCTTCGATCATTTGTACCCCGTACGCCACACGATTCTGTACGAGACGATCGTCGGCCGGGGCGGCGCGTTGCTCTCACCGTTTCCGCCGGAGACTCCCCCGGCGCGATGGACGTTCCCGCGCAGAAACGCCCTTCTCGCGGCCCTGTGCGACGTGCTGGTCGTCGTGCAGGCGCCCCGAGCCTCGGGCTCGTTGATCACGGTCGAATACGCGCAGCGCCTGGGGCGACGAGTGCTCGCCGTTCCGTCGTCGCCCGGGGACCCACGCGGTGCCGGGTGTCTCCGCGTGCTGCGGGCGGGAGCCGAAGTGTGCGAACGGCCCGAGGACGTCATCGCGGCAGTTCGAAATCCGAACGGTCCACTGCTCGCGACCGCCGGGGCGCGGGAGGCGCTGCGCCAGTGCACGATCGGCGTGCAAGTCTCCCGCGCTGGCACGCGCGGCAGTTCGACACGTTCGCAGCGCGATCGCGTGGCAGCGGTGGCCGTGCCGGACGTCGAGCCAAGTCCGGAGGCGATCGGTCTGGACGACGAGAGCGCACGAACGTGGAACGCCCTCGGATCGACCCCCACGCACCTCGACGCGCTCGTCGATGCGACCGGTCTGACACCTGCGAAACTGCGCGTGACGCTCATGACGTTGGTGCTGTCTGGACTGGCGTCGGATCGGGGCGCCGGTCGGTACTCCCGGACGTAGGAACTGTCTCCTCGACGTCGCCCAAGGGTCCGAGGGGGGCTTTACGTGGGGTCCGACCGGGTGTACGCCTCGCCGGCTTTCGGGGGTCCTGGGCCCGGCGACTCGTCGCAACTCCGCGCCATGCAGCAAGAATCCGCCACTGACAGCGTTCTTCGTGACACCGGGTGCCCCCGCGGGGACTTGCAATCACGCGTTCGGATCGTCATGCATACCCCCCCCTCCGCCGGTCGCGTCCGGCACCTCGCCCGCCGGCCGGGCGCGCAGTTCGTACGGTGATCTGATGACGAAATCGCTCGTGATTGTCGAGTCTCCCGCAAAGGCCAAGACCATCCAAAAGTACCTTGGAAAGGCGTACATCGTGCTCGCGAGCAAGGGGCACGTTCGCGATCTTCCAAAGTCCGGGATTCCGATCGACATCGAGCATGGATACACGCCGAAGTACGAAGTCCTCGAGGACCACAAGGCGATCGTCGCGGAATTGCGCAAGGCCGCGAAGGAAGTCGATGCGATCCTGCTGGCGCCCGACCCCGATCGCGAGGGCGAGGCGATCGCCTGGCACATCGCCGAGGTCTTGAAGAGCGCCAAGAAGCCGACCAGCCGGATCGAGTTTCACGAGATCACCAAGCGCGGCGTCGAAGCGGGAATCGCCGCACCGCGCGAAGTGGACATGGGTCGATTCAACGCGCAGCAGGCGCGCCGGATCCTCGATCGGCTCATCGGCTACGAACTGAGCCCGGTGTTGTGGAAGCGCCTGTGTCGGCGAGTCAACGGTCACTATCTGTCCGCCGGGCGGGTGCAATCGGCGGCGCTGCGGCTGGTGGTCGATCGCGAGGAAGAGATCCTCGCGTTCAAGACCGAAGAATATTGGAACGTGCGCGCGCATCTGCTCGGGTCGCAAAAGCCTTCGTTCGACGCGAGTCTCGTCGAGGTCGACGGGGTGAAGGTGATCACGCCGACGCGCGATCGCACCGCGAAGCCGAGCGAGCGAAGCGTGAGCAACGGCGCCGACGCCGGGACGATCCGCGAAGATCTCGCGAAGAGCCGCTTCGTCGTGCGCGAGGTCGAAAAGAAGGAACGCAAGCGCCGCGCGCCGCCGCCGTACATCACGTCGTCGCTTCAGCGGGACGGTGCGTCGCGGCTTGGCTACAGCGCATCGCGAACGATGCAGATCGCGCAGCGGCTGTACGAAGGAATCGACGTGGGCGCCGAGGGTCCCGTCGGTTTGATCACGTACATGCGCACCGATTCGGTTCGCGTGTCGCCGGACGCGATTGCGGCAGTGCGGGAGTACATCGGTCAACGATTTGGGGCGGACTTCGTCCCCGAGAAACTGAACTTCTTCAAGACCAAGGGATCGGCGCAGGACGCACACGAAGCCATTCGTCCGACGTCGCTCGATCACCATCCCGACGCGATCCGAAAGTTCCTCAAGCCCGACGAGCTGAAAGTCTATCGCCTGATCTGGGAGCGGTTCGTGTCGTGCCAGATGTCCGAAGCGCTGTACGACTCGACGACCGTGATGATCGATGCGACCGGCGGAACGGCGCGCTACGGGTTGCGTGCGAGCGGGCAGGTATTGAAGTTCCCCGGGTGGCTCGCGGCGCAGGGCGCCACGGAGAGCGCAGGCGGAGACGAAGAAGTGGCGGGCGAAGAAGCCGTGCGTGAGCCCGACGCGCCGGCACCGGCCGAAGAAGGCGACGCCGCTGCGGCCCTGCTGCCCGAGATGGCTGCGGGTGAGTCCCTCTCGAGCGTCGATCCTCCGGGCGTCACGGTCGAGCAGAAGTTCACGCAGCCGGCTGCACGGTACAACGAAGGCACGCTCGTGAAAGCGCTCGAAGACCTCGGCATCGGGCGACCGAGCACGTACGCCGAGATCGTGAGCAAGGTGCTCTCGCGAGATTACGTCGAGAAGCGCGACCGACAGCTCGTGCCGACACGACTCGGAATGACGAAAACGCGTGCGCTTCGAATGCGGTTCCCGGAGATCGTCGACTACGCGTTCACCGCGAACATCGAGAGTCAGCTGGACAAGGTGGAAGAGGGCAAGCGCGAGTGGTCGGGCCTCGTGGACGAGATCTACCGACCGTTTCACAAACTCGTCGAGCGAGAGATGAAGTCCGCCGAGCCCGGCGACGGATGGCCACGCGCCGTGGCGACCGATCGGAAATGCGAGAAGTGTGGGCGACCGATGCTGCGGCGTTGGGGTCCGACGTCCGACTTCTACGCGTGCACGGGCTACCCCGAGTGCAAGAACATCGTCGACGAGAATCCCGCGCCTCCGCCGCGCGTGTTTGCGGAGCGACCGTGTCCGAAGTGCGGCAAGGAACTCTACGTTCGCATCGCGCGACGCGGTTCCAAGGGCGAGTTCCTCGGTTGCTCCGGCTGGCCGAAGTGCGACTACACCAGTCCGATGCCCACCGGGATCCCGTGCCCGAAGTGCGGCGGAGACGTCGTCAAGATCGGCGGCGCGAAGGGACGACGACCGTTCTGGGGTTGCTCGAACTTCACGACCACGCAATGCGACTTCCGGCTGTACCAGGAGCCCGTGCTGCAGCCGTGCCCGCAGTGCGGCGCGAAATTCCTGGCCCGCGCGGGCGGCAAGACACGCCCGGCCATCCGCTGCGTCGCCGAGGGCTGCGACTACCAGCGCTCGCTCGAACCCGGCGAGTTCGACACCGATGGCGAGTCGTCTCCGGCGGCCGCGAATCCGGTGGCGACATCGCCCGGAGCGTAGCGCTCACGTCGAGCGTGCTAGCCTTTCGGGATGGCGTCACGCCCGAAGACCGCGCTCGTGCTGGCCGGCGGCGCGGCGCGCGGTGCGTACGAAGCTGGCGTCATCTCGTACCTGTACGACGGGCTCGAGCGCGAGACCGGGGCCAAGCCACAGTTCGACATCTTCTGCGGCACGTCCGTGGGTGCCATCAACGCGTGCTTTCTTGCAGCGAACGCGCACCGTCCTGCCGACCAGGGTCGCCTGCTCGCGGACCGTTGGAGTTCGCTCGAACTCGAGGACGTGCTCAAGATCGACGTCAGCGACGTGGGTCGGTTTTTGCGAACGCTGGTTGGCGTCGGTGGGCGGGCATCGCCGTCGCGCCGCAGTGGGCTCGTCGACCCGTCGCGACTGGAAACGCTCGTGCTCGACACCGCGCCGTGGTCGTACATTCAGAAGAACCTCGAAGACAAACGCTTCGACTCGCTCGCCGTGAGCGCGACGCACGTCGCAACGGGACGGACCGAAGTGTTTGTTCAGCGCGCCGACGGCACGGTGCCGCCTTGGAGTCGCGACGCGCGCGTTCGTGCGGTGTCTGCACGGATCCGACCGCAACATGCGCTCGCGAGTGCGGCGATTCCTCTGCTGTTTCCCGCAGTGAAGATCGACGGGCAATACTACTGCGACGGCGGTCTGCGACAGAACACTCCCCTGTCGCCTGCGCTCCGGCTCGGCGCGGACCGAGTGCTCGTCATCGCCTTGCGGCACGAACCGCGAACCGTCCGTGAGTCGAGCGATCGTATTTCGCTGCTCTCCCCCGAACGCGAGGAGGCGTTCCCGAGTCCGTTCTTCCTGCTGGGCAAAGTGCTCAACGCTCTCTTGCTCGATCATCTCGACTACGACCTGCAACGTCTCGAGCGCTACAACGCGCTGATCGAGGGCGGTGTCGCCGCGTTCGGTGGCGCGTTCGAAGAACGGCTCAACGAGGTGTTGTCGAAATACCGCGGGCAGACTGTGCGGCGCGTGCAGCCGATGCTCATCCGTCCGTCACGCGACCTCGGCGAACTCGCAGCGCACTACGCGCGCACCGAAGCGTTCGCGCGCCGAGCGCGGGGTCTCGCGGGAACGATCGTCCGTCGCCTCGCGGACGTGGAAACGCCCGACGAAGCCGATCTCGTGTCGTACCTTCTGTTCGACGGCGGCTATTGCAAGATGCTCGTGGAACTCGGCATCGCTGACGCGCGTGCGCTACGAACTCAGCTCGCGGAGTTCTTCTCGCACGCGGCGTGACCGTCGCGCGAAGCGCCTCCCGCGAATGAGGGGGTCACCGTGCGCGTTACGCGACCCGGCCGGTGAAGCGGCGGGCTGCGATTGACCGCCTCGCATTCGCGAGGCTTCGCGTGCGCGCGGTGGGTAAGCGATCGAACCCCACACCGCGTACCCGGGAAGGGTCGCGCAGGCGACCCGGTCAATGACAGCCGGCCGATTTATCGGCCCGGGGAACAATCACGGGCCCGGAGGAGATTCATCGGCCCCGGGGAACATTCACTGGCCCCGCGGGACAATGATCACGCCGTGCTACCGTCGTGCGCGATGGAACCGGTGCGCGTGACGATCGTCGGCGGCGGCCTCGCGGGCTGCGAAGCGGCGTGGCAGCTCGCGAGTTGCGGGATCCCCGTGGATCTCGTCGAGCAGAAGCCGCTCGCCCGCACGGCGGCGCAGACGGGCGACGGCCTCGCCGAACTCGTGTGCTCGAACAGTCTGCGCGGCGCGGCGCTCGCAAACGCTGTTGGGTTGATCAAGGAAGAGATGCGGCGCGTGGGATCGCTGATCATCGCGGCGGCGGACGAGACTGCAGTTCCCGCGGGTGGAGCCCTTGCCGTCGATCGCGAGCGGTTCAGTGCATTCGTCACGCGCGCGATCGAGACGCACGCGCTCATTCGACGCCGCGCGGAGTGTGTCGATGCGATTCCCGACGCGCGTCCCGTGATTCTCGCCACGGGTCCGCTCACGTCGGATGCGCTCGCCGCGGACCTCGCGCGCGCGATCGGCGTCGAACACCTTGCCTACTACGATGCCATCGCACCGATCGTCAGCGCGGAGTCGATCGACCCGTCGAAGGTCTTTCGCGCGTCGCGGTACGACAAGGGCGGCGACGACGCGTACATCAACTGCCCCATGGACGAACCGGCGTACCGGGCGTTCGTCGCGGCGCTGGTCGCTGCGGAAAAAGTGGCGCCACGGTCGTTCGAGAAGGCCAAGTACTTCGAAGGATGTCTGCCCGTCGAGGTCATGGCCGAGCGCGGTCCCGACACATTGTCGTACGGGCCGATGAAGCCCGTGGGTCTCGTCGACCCCCGAACGGGGCGCGAGGCGTTTGCGGTCGTGCAACTGCGCCAGGAAGATCGCGACGCGACGGCGTACAACCTCGTCGGGTTTCAAACACGGATGACGTACGGTGCGCAGGCGCAAGTGTTGCGGACGATTCCCGGACTCGAGAATGCCGAGTTCCTGCGATTGGGATCGGTGCATCGCAACACGTTCGTCGACGCGCCGCGCGCGCTCACGGACACGTTGGAATTGCTCGCGCGTCCCGGAGTTCATCTCGCGGGCCAGATCACGGGTGTCGAGGGCTACGTCGAGAGCGCCGCGAGCGGTCTCGTGTGCGCCGTGCTGCTTGCGCAGCGATTGCGTGGCGAGGCCGCCGATGCCCCCCCGCAGACGACGGCGCTCGGCGGCCTCTACCGGTACGTTCGCACACCGCGGGACGGATTCCAGCCGTCGAATGTCAATTGGTCGATGATTCCGACGATCCCCGGCAAGAAAATCCGGAAGCGCGATCGATACACGGTGATGGCCGAGCGGGCGTTGGCCGAGCTCGAACCATGGCGGCACCGCGTCGCGCGCGCACGAGGCGCCGCCGCGATTTCGCTACGCCCGAGCGATCCGCCTATGCTGACCGGGTGAACGACGAAGACGAACTCGGCGTGACGCTCGCGGCGTTCCGCGAATACCTGGAGCACGAGCGCCGGGCGTCGCCGCGCACCGTCGAGCACTACCTTCGAGACCTCGATTCGCTCGCGGCGTTCGTTCGCACGCGGCGCGATGGGCGCGCGTCGCTCGACGACGTGACGTTGATGATGCTGCGATCCTGGCTTGGCGAGCGAGCGAAAGGCCGGAAGAACGCGACGATTTCGCGGAACGTTTCGTCGGTGCGCTCGCTGTTCGCGTTCGCCCGGCGAACCGGTCGCATCACCGAGGATGCAAGCGCCTTGCTCCGCGCGCCGAAACTGCTTCGCCCGCTGCCGACGCTCGTGTCGGTGCCCGATGCCTCGCGGATGATGGGCGCGCCCGGCGAGGCACCGACGTCTCGGGGAACTCATCGGCGCGGCGACGTGATCGAGCGGGAGCGGCTCGCGCTGCGAGACGTTGCGATGCTCGAATTGATGTACGGTTCCGGCATTCGCGTCGGCGAACTGGTCGCGCTCGACGTGCTCGGTGTCGATCTCGCGCAACGTTCCGCGCGGGTGCACGGCAAGGGCGACAAGGATCGCGTCGTGCCGCTGGGGCCGCAGTGTTGCGCGGCGCTGGCGGTGTACCTGACGATTCGTCCGCTTCTCTGCCATCCGCGAACCGGCGAGCGACACCCGACGGCGCTGTTCCTGTCGCATCTCGGAGCGCGACTGACGTCTCGGATGGTGCAGCTTCTCGTGGCCGCCTACGGCAAGCTCGGCATGGGCCGACCCGACATGCACCCGCACGCGCTGCGTCATGCCTGCGCGACGCACCTGCTCGACAGCGGCGCGGACCTTCGCGTGATCCAAGAATTGCTCGGCCACGCGAGTTTGTCGACGACCCAGCGCTACACCCACATTTCCCTCGAGAAGATGATGCGGGTCTACGACAAGTCGCATCCGCTCGCGAAGTAACTCGCGGGCCGATGGTTGACACACTCGTGTGTGGTGCGTACGTCTGCGCCCCCATGGAGATCATTCACGCGACCACGGTCGTAGCGGTGCGGCGCGGCGATCGTGCGGCCGTCGCGGGCGACGGTCAGGTCACGCTCGGCAACACGGTGGTCAAACACTCCGCACGGAAAGTGCGTCGCATCGCGGACGGCAAGGTGCTCGTCGGATTCGCCGGTGCCGCCGCGGACGCGTTCACGCTCTTCGAGCGGCTCGAGGGAAAGCTCAACGAGCATCGCGGGCATCTCGCACGCGCGTGCGTCGAACTCGCGAAGGAATGGCGAATGGATCGTGTGTTGCGCCGGCTGGAAGCCATGCTCGTGGCACTGGACGCGCAGACGACGTTCCTGATCAGCGGCACGGGCGACGTCATCGAACCCGACGAAGGCTGCGTCGCGATCGGATCGGGAGGTCCCTACGCACTTGCGGCCGCTCGTGCGTTGCTCGCTCACACCGAAATGTTGCCGGCGGAGATCGTACGCGAGTCGCTGAAGATCGCCGGAGACATTTGCATCTACACGAACACTTCCATCACCGTGGAGGAACTGTGAGCGCCGACGCTTCCGACGCGCTGACGCCCCCTCAGATCGTCGCGCGACTCGACGAGAACATCGTGGGTCAGCACAAGGCGAAGCGCGCCGTGGCCATCGCGCTGCGCAATCGCTGGCGTCGGCAGCAAGTCGCGTTGGACATGCGCGACGAGATCCTGCCGAAGAACATCCTGATGATCGGGCCGACAGGCGTCGGAAAGACCGAGATCGCGCGGCGGCTGGCCAAGTTGGCGCACGCGCCGTTCGTGAAAGTCGAAGCGTCGAAGTTCACCGAGGTCGGATACGTCGGGCGTGACGTCGAGTCGATGATCAAGGAGCTTGTCGACGGCGCCGTTCACACCGTGCGGCAGGAAGAACTCGCGAACGTGCAGCGCAACGCCGAGTCCGGCGCGGAGGACAAACTGTTGTCGCTGCTCGCCGCGCAGCACCGGGACCTCGCGGGAGACAAGGGTGCATTGCGCGAGGCGTTTCGCCGCGGCGAACTCGACGACAAGTACGTCGAGATCGACTCGGTGGAATCCCCGGGCGTGTCGATCATGGGCGTGCTCGGCGGACAGCCCGGAATGGATCACGTCAGCAGCCAGCTCGGGGAGATGTTCAAGAATCTGCCGGGCTTTGGCGGGCAGTCGCGAAAGAAGAAAGTCCGCGCGCCCGAAGCGTTCACACAGTTGCTGGCCGAAGAGTCCGCGAAACTCATCGATCAGGAAAAAATCGTTCGGGAGGCGATTGCGCGCACCGAGCAGCACGGCATCGTCTTCATCGACGAGATCGACAAGGTCGCGTCGCGGGACGGTGCTCGTGGCGGCGGTCCGGACGTTTCGCGCGAGGGCGTGCAGCGGGACTTGTTGCCGCTCGTCGAGGGGACGACGGTGCAGACGCGGCACGGTGCCGTGAAGACCGATCACATTCTGTTCATCGCTGCGGGCGCGTTTCACATCGCGAAACCGAGCGACTTGCTGCCGGAGCTGCAGGGGCGGTTTCCGATTCGCGTCGAACTCGATGCACTCACGCGCAATGACTTCGTGCGAATTCTGCGCGAGCCGCGCAATGCGCTCTTGAAGCAGTACGCCGCACTGCTCGCGACGGAGCACGTCGAGTTGACGTTCACCGACGACGGGATCGACGCCCTCGCGGACATCGCGGCCGACGTCAATCAACGCACGGAAGACATCGGCGCGCGGCGATTGCACACGGTGCTCGAAGCGCTGCTCGACGACGTTTCGTTCCGCGCGTCGGAGATGCTGGAGTCCGAGCGAAGTGTGACGTTCGATGCGGTCGCGGTGCACGCGCGGCTCGATCCGATCGTGAAGTCCGAGGATCTCTCGCGGTTCATACTGTAGGAGCGGGAAGAGAGATCCACAGGAAGACGGTGAGGCGGGAAGGCCGGAGTAAAGTGCAATTTGGGTTGCGTGCAACGTGAGCAGCGGTGTTTGCCGTGCTGCGAGGCCGTTGGTAGGATCGTGTCGAAGCTGAATCAGGGGCTCGACATGGCACGATCGTTGCGGGACGGGACGGGACGGGACGGGACGATGAGTGCCTCCGTGCAGTCGACCTGCGACGACGTCGCGTTGATCGTGTCGGATGAACGTGCGTGCGCGAGCCGTGTCGGACGTCAGCTGCGTTCGGCAGGACGCCCGACGTACGTTGCGCACGGGTGCGTCGCGGGGGAGTGTGCTTTGTCACGGACGTGGGCGTGCGCTGTTGTGTTCGCGGACGGTGACTGTGACCGCGCGCTCGCGAGCCTGCGCCACGTGCGGCGCGTGCAGCCGAGGGTGCCAGTCGCCGTGATCGTTTCGGCCATCGAGCGCGAAGCGGTCAACGGCATCGCGGACCTCGACGCTCGATTGTGGATGGAACCCGTGCACCGACACAACATCGAGGCATTCGCTTGCGACGCAATTGCCCGGCGGGCGCTGCGGCACAGCCGGCCGGTGGCGGACGTCGTCTCGGAGCTGGCGCGCGGCGATGATCTCGAGGCGCGTGAGGTCGCGATCGTCGCGCAGTCAGCGTCGGGAGCTTCGGAGGAGGAGGTCTGCGCCGCGTTGCGGATCGGCGGGCGATGGCGCAAGGAGTTGGTCGGGCGCGCGCTCGCGAAGACCCGCGCGGCGAGACTCGACGAGTTGGTCAATCGGATCTTGGTCGCGGTGGTGCACGGCGGGACTGCGGTGCGGCCGGTGTCGCGGGTGGGGGCGGCGCGATGAGGGCGCGACGAGCAGCGATCTGTTCACTGCCGTACGCGCGCGAACGTGTGGTTCGGGGCCTTGCGGTGATTGTCGTTTCGAGCGCCGCCCTCGCCGCGGCCGGCTGCGCGCAAACGGGTTCGATGGTCGATGGCGCCACCGCAGCGGACGCGTTCAGCGACGCGCATTCGGTAGACGGTCGTGACCCGCGAGACGGCGCCCAGCTGATCGGGGCGTTCCACGTTGCAGCAGGCGATCAGCACACGTGCGCGAGCACTCCCGCGGGTACGGTCGCGTGTTGGGGCGACGACTCCTACGGCCAGAGCTTCAGCCGGGTGACGCGGGACGCCGTGGCGTACGTCACCGACGAATCGTTTCGAGTATTGGACGGTTTCACCCAGGTGGCGGCGAACCGCAGTCACACGTGTGCGCGCAGATCGGACGGCACCGCGTGGTGCTGGGGAAACAACGACGAACAACAGATTGGTGACGCGTCGCTCGGCTCCGCGCTCTTGCCAACGCTTGTCGCCGGCTTGACGGGTGTCGTCGGTATTGCCGCGGGCTTCGCGTACACGTGTGGGTGGTCCGAGGATGGGTCCGCCCGATGCTGGGGCGCGAACCAATATGGTCAGCTCGGAGTCGGCGCGCGCGGTCTGTCGCGTCCTCCGGCCGTGCTTGGTCTGCCGCCGGTGCGCACGATCGCGACGGGGCCGTGGAGCGCGTGTGCCGTGCTGCGCGATGCGACGCTCCGGTGTTGGGGACTCAACGGTGCGGGCGAGCTTGGAGATGGGACGACCGCCGTTCGCACGACGCCCGTGTCCGTCGCGGGGCTGTCGGACGTCAGTGGCGTCTGCCTTTCATATCAGCACACTTGCGCGTGGCAATTCGATGGGACGGCTTGGTGTTGGGGTCGTGAGTTCCGTCGGCCGTTCGACAGTCCACCGCGCCTTGTTCCGACCCGCGTGGAGGGGCTTGCGAACGTCGTCGGCATGGCGTGCGCCTATTATCACGCGTGTGCCGTGCTGCGCGATGGCACGGTGCGCTGCTGGGGAGCCAACTGGTCGGGTCAACTTGGGATTGGCTCGCTCTCTGACGTAGGTTCCGAGCCGATCGAGGTTCCGTCGCTGTCTGGCGTGACGAGCATTGCTGCAGGCGCCTTTCACACGTGCGTCGTTCGCGCGGACGAAGGCGTGTGGTGCTGGGGACGGAACGATCACTTCCAAGTCGCGCCGGACCCGGCAACCTACGACGACCAACACCCTTCGCCCGTCCGTGTCACGGGTCTGTAGCGAGCGTTTCGGGGCGGAACGCCAACGGCCGCGGACACCGCGCTACGGCGCCACGCCGGAAACGACGAAGGCGCGCGTGCCAATGACCTGACTGGGACCCGCGATGCTCTCCGTCCATGCGGCGACGAACGCCGCGGCGGCCGGTACCGCGAACGACGACTCAGGCGCGAGCGACGCGATGCCCAGGTAGTCCCCGATCACTCGATCCGGGGGGAACGGAGTCCGCCAGGACGAGACGTTCGAGTTGGAGATCGGCATGCCGCATGGATCGACTGGCGGACCCTCCGGAAACGGGAGGCGGTCGCTGTCCGCACCGGCGCGCGGCGACCGCGGAGCGGTCGTCGGAACAAAACTGCGGCTCAGCCTCGCGCCTTCGCTCGTCAGCATCCAGCCGGGAGAGCTTCCCGCGATTGAGAGGTCGGGCACCAGGCAATTGCCGTACGCCGCGATTTCGAAATCGCCGACCGTTGCATAGTAAGTCAGTCCGATGATGCTTCTCGCGTCGAGGTCACCCGTCTCGCTCCGGACCATTCGCGGAAAGAGGAACGCTCCATGTTCTTCGCGGTGCCGAAGGAAGAAGCTCGGCATCGCGGCGAGTCCCACCGGCACGCCGCGGAACAGGATCGTCTGAAACTGCGAGAATTCGAGCGACGATCCGCCGCCGTCCATGTCCCACTCCGTGTGCACCACGACACCCGACCAGTCGCTGGGATCGACGACGAGATCTGCCCGTGCTCTCACCACCGTTTGCCACGCAGGCCGCAGGAACGGGTCCGGAACAGGCGTCGGCATTGGGCCAAATTCGGCGCTTGGTCGGAATGGGACTGCCAATCGAGAGACCAGCTCGACGGTACCGCGGCCGGCGTCGGCATGCAGCAAGCGCAGCTCGAAGTTCGAATTTTGAACGCCGCTCACGGCACCGGTCGTCCAGATGGCGTACTGCCGGTCGCCGAACGGCATCACTTGGATTGCGACCTGCTGGTAGGGGCACATCCCCGCTTTTCTGCAGCCGTCGGGCTGGATCCGAAACGGAGCGAAGAACCAGGTCACGTCACCGGACGAATCGTCGTACCGGCCCCCGCGAACGTAGCTGACCACGTTCTCCGTCCAGGTGATCCAGAAGGTCCCATCCGACGCGAAAAAGAGATCTGGCCGGTCAGGTCCGGCGTTGAGGGTGATGGCTGTCGGCTCGGCGAGCGGGTTGGTGTCGACCCGCGTCGCGGGCCCAAAGTGACTTCCGGCATCGGTCGACCGCGCGATGAGTACGAGCGCTCGCGGTGCCGAAAGTCCAGTTCGCATTCCCTCCGGCGTTGTGGTCGGTATGCAAATCGGTGAACTCCCGAGTTGCACCGTCACGACCTCCTGAGGATTGCGCGGGTTGACGGCGACCGTCGGATCGCCGGCCCAGAACAGGTCGCCGAACAACCTCGGTGCGTTCGGATCGTCACCGTCGTGAAAGCTCCACTCGACGCCGCCACCTCCCGCCTCCGCGAAGTTCCGCCCGGTGGCCCAACAGAAGATTCCGGCGTTCGCCGGTCGAATCACGCCCGGTGGATCGGGAGACGTTCGGCCCTGGAAGTTCGCGAACGAAATCAACCGCTCTCCGCTAGCTCCGCTCGCGGGAACGTACGCGATTACGGGCTCGTTCAGGGCCGACCGCTCGCCTCCACGCCCCGCCTCGGACGGAAAATGGCTCGGTCCACCGATGGCGAACGGGCGCGGGAGCAGCGGGCTGTCGAGCGCACCGCGCTGCTGCTCCACGGTAGCGCGATCGACACCTGGAACGGCGAGAGCAACCGCCCCCGTACCCGCCCCCTGCGCCTTCGCCACGAACTCAATTCGCGGATCGGGCGCCCCCGGACTCACGGGTTGAATCCGCGGATCCTCGGGACCCTTCTCCACGGGCTTGATCCGCGGATCCTGCGCCTCGTCGCTTCCGGCCGCACCCTTCGCCATGCGCCCACCTCCTCGTTTGCGCGATCGCTACGCGTCGCGTGCGTAGCCCGAGATGTCGAACGTGGCAGTCGGGCTGCCCGTCCCGCCGAGTTCCGCGTAGTAGCGAACGTACTTGAGTACTCCCGTGACGGTCAGTGCGTAGTACTTGTTGGCACTCGTGACCTGCGTGAATGTGCCAATCAGCGCCCAGGCGTCTTCGTTGTCGTTCTGCATCGACGTGTAGATGCCCACGAGGAGCGTCGGGCTCGTTCCGGTCAGGCCGGGGCAACTCAGCAACAGATCCAGTTGCTTCGCGCCGCCGACCCGCAGCGCCTGCGTGAGCGGCTGGGTCGTCGTTGCCGTGATCCGCTGCACTTGTTGCGTGAACTTGATTTCGCTGCTCATGGGGCCTCCGATGGATTCACCGCGTCTACCGGAGTCGTCCGCGCGCGCGAAGTGGCGGCGAGGACGGGCCGCGCGACGTACTTCGAGTACGGTTGACAGCGATTCGAGCTTCAGAGATCTCCCGCGTTGCCCGTTGTTCGCGACCGGATGAGGTGTGCGGGATTGTCCGACAGATCTCAGCGTCCCGCGTCTCTCAAAGCGCACGACCCGAGTGGCACGATGTGCAGCGCAATCCCGCGCGCCGTCGTCGTCGCAACGCCGACGCTGTCCTGTCCCATGCCCATTGCGGGTGACCACGCGGTGCCGTCGTGTCCGCGCAGCTGCACGCCGACCGCGTCTCGCCCCGTTGCGCCGTCGATCGCGCCGACCTCGACGTGGCGATCCGTGTCGCGCTCGACTTCCCACGCCGCGACGAATCGACCCGGCGCGATGGCAACGATCGCGGGCGCTCGGGCCGAGCCTCCACCGTGGGAGACGGTCATGGTTGCGCCGCTCGCATCGAGCCGGCGCGTGAGCGTGTGGAAGAACACGCGTGGTGAGCCCGTGCGCACTTCGTCCCACGCGAAGCCGTACTGCGTTCCGTCCCACGCGAGAGCGTATCGAGCCGCATGGTCGGCCGATCCGATCGTCGAGGGCGTTGCGCGACCGAAGTAGCCGTGCGGCCCCCCGCCGGGATCGAGGCGCATGACGTCGACCACTGCCTCGCCGCGACGCACGAGCCAGCTCACGGCCACGCCGCGATCGTTTGGCACGATCGTGACGCTGCCCAGCGGTTCGGAGCGTTCGACGATCGTGACGGGCGGACCGATCTGCATCGCCCAGCGGTTCAAGCGCACGGCGCGGATCGCCCATCGGTGCGACAGGAACTCCGCGGCCCATGCGATCGTCGGTCCGTCGGGAGACAGCGCGATTGCCGGCGAGACGTCGTTGCGCTCGCGTGCCGTGACGTGCTCGGCTCGCGCGAGGAGTGTCGCGTGTTCGTTCAATCGCGCGAGGAAGATTTCCTGGAAGCGTCCCGCTCCGCCGGAGAACGTGATCAGCCATTGGTGTCCGTCCCACGCGACGGCCGGAGAGGTTCCGCGGTAGCCCACGTCGCTCACGCGCGTCGGCGAACCTCGCCGCAGTCCATCGGGCCGCACGAGCGCGAAGAACACGGTGGGTTGCTCGGATACCACCTCGCTCCACGCGACGCCCCACGTGTGTCCATTCCAGACCAAGGATGCACGACCATCGACCGGCCCGCCTGTGGACAGCTCGGCGGGCGGGAGACTGCGCGTCGGGCACAACGGCATGCCGGGTCGTTCGGCGAACGGAGCGTCGGCGATGTCGATCGCGGCGTCGAACGCGGTGGCCTCGCCGCGCGTGTCGTGGAGGCGATCGAGACGTCGCGTGTCGACCGACGAGCGGCTGCCGCACGCGCTCGCGACGGCTACGCCGCACGCTGCGAGTCGCGCGACCCGTGATCGAGAACGAAGGCTACGCTCGCTCCCGCGAGCAAACCGATGGCGAGCAGGTAAAGCCACAGCAACAGCGCGAACATCGTGCCCGCCGCTGCGTACGCGGCGTGGAGCCCCGGAGCGCGAGCAAGATACACGCCGAGCATCGACGTGGCGACCCAGGACGTCGCACCCGCCGTCAGCCCGCCCCAGAAGATCGCACGGACGCCCGGACGCTCCGCCGTGCCGAGCCGCACGAACGAACCACACGCGAGACCGAACAACAGCGCTGCAACGGGCCAGCGCAGCCACGCGACGTGGACGAGCCGCACGAGTGGCACACTCGTCGCGCGGGAAACGAAGCGGAGCACGGCCGGGCCGAGGACCGCTGCGATCGCGGACAGCGCGAGCGCGACAGCCATCACGAGCCCGGCGGCGGCCGAACGAATCCGTCGCACGACGATGCCCGCGTGCACCTTCCAGCCGATGGCCTCGAGACCAATGCTGATCGCAAACGTCCACGCGGAAATCGACCAGAGCACGCCGACGATGCTGAGCGTCACGACGAGCGGGTGCGCGGTGAACGTCGACGAACGGATCTGTGCGGCAAGAAGCGGCCGGGCGGCATCGGGTGCGTACGGCAGAACGAGATCGCGCAGCGAACGCACGAAACGATCGCCCGGGAGGCTCGAGAGAATCGCGAGCGTCAGGGCGAGCAGCGGGCCGATCGAGAACGCGGCCTTGAAAGCGATGTTCGACGCGTGCACGGTCAGGCGTGCCCGCACGATCGTTTGGGCAACGTCGCGAACGAATTTGCGCACGGATCAGTCGCCCGCGCTGTCGGCGGCGGGGACATCGACGGACGCGTCGGTTGCATCCACCGGTGCGTCCGGCGCGGACACGTCGGCCGGTACGTCGGTGACCGCCGAGTCTCGTGCGTCGGCCGTCACGACGTCTTGAACGTCGGCGCCGGCTTCCGTTCGAGCGTCGGCGGGCGCGTCGGCACGCGCGTCGGTCACGTCGGGTCGGAATTGCGGGCCGCTGTCGCGGATCACGTCGGGAATGACCACGTCGATCACGGGATCGGGGGCGTCGCTTCCTTGAACGACGACATCCCACCGCTGCGGGTAACGCAGAACGCCGTCGCCACAGCCGGCGAGCGCCAACACACCGACCAGTGCGATCGATCGCAGGACCCAGCGCGACGGGACCCAAGCCATGGCGCCACGATAGCGAAAGCGCCGCGCCGTGGGCATGAAAATTCGACGCCACCTCCTCCGACCGCACGAGAGTTGCGCGCCCGCGCCGTCGGCGTGCATCCTACGCGCCGTCGATGAAAGCCAAGCAGGTCAGTTCTCTGCCGCTCGGGGACCGAAAAGTACGAGTTCAGATCGTCGGATTCGGAGTCGTGGGTCGGGGCGTCGCGAAGGCGTTGCTTCGAAAGACCCAGGACGGCAAGCCGTCGCCATTCGTCGTGGTTTCCATCACGGACCGGTCGGGTTCCGTGTTCGACGACGCGGGGTTGGACCTCAAGGCGCTCGTCGCGGCGAAAGACAAGCACGGCACGATCACCCACGGCGCCGGACGGGTCGCCCGGCCGGACTGGGACGGCGAAGCCGCGATCAAGAATGTCCGCGCGGACATCGTCGTCGAAGTGACGCCCACGAACATCGTCGACGGCGAACCGGGGCTCACGCACATCGCCGAGGCGATGCGACTCGGCAAGCACGTCGTGACGGCCAACAAGGGTCCGTTTGCACTCCGGTTCGGCGAAGTCGCGCGGCTCGCCGAGCGCGCCGGCGTCGCGTTGAAGTACGGGGGCTCGGTGTGCGGGGCCGTTCCGATCATCGAACTCGTGCGCGACGCACTCGTGGGAAACGACGTCAGCTCCATCCGCGGCGTGATGAACGGGTCGTGCAACTTCATCTTGTCGAAGATGGAGTCGACCGGTCAGACGTTCGCGCAGGCGCTCGAGGGCGCCCGGAAGATGGGCGTGACGGAGACCGATCCGTCGCAGGACATTGACGGATGGGACGCCGCGAGCAAGGTCGTAATCCTCGCGAATGCGCTGATGGGGCGGGCGCTCACGATTCGGGACGTCGATGTCACCGGCATTCGCGGTGTGACGGCGGAGCAAGTGCGCGCGGCGAAGAAGCGCGGGCGAAAGATCCGATCGATTGCGACGCTGACGCGGGATGTTGCCAAGGTCGCGCCGGTCGAACTCGAAGAGGGTTCGCCGCTGGCGGTGGACGGAACGCTCAACGTGGCCACGGTACAGACGGACCTTGCCAAGGACATCACGATCGTCGGGCGCGGCGCGGGACAGATGGAAACGGCGAGCGCGATCCTCGCGGATCTTTACGCCGTGTTGCGGGAACGCATCCAGGTTCGCGGTGCGTCGAGCGACGTGCGTCCCAAGGGTCTCGCGGGCCTCGAAGTGCGAGAGATCGCGCAGAAGAAGGTCGCGACGGTCGATGCGCGCGCGACGCTCGGCGATGCGATCAAGGTCATGCGCAAGAAAGGGATCTCGCAGATTCCGGTCGTGCGAGACGGCGTTCCGGTCGGCGTGCTCAGCGAGCGGGCGGTGCTCGATCTACTCATTCGCGGTGGGCGCAAGAAGCTCGACGAACTGCGCGTCGGCGACGTCATGGGAGATCCGCTCCCCGAAATTGGTCACCGGACGCCCGTCGTGGCCGTGGCTCGCATTCTAGAACGAAAGCCGGCCGTCTTGATCACCAAGGGCATCGACATCGTCGGAATCGTCACGCGTGCCGACTTGCTCCCGCTCGTGGGGTGAAGACTTCCTTCTCACCAGCGCAGGACGATCTTCCCAAAGTTCTCGTTGGCCGACATTCGCGTGTGGGCGTCTGCGATTCGCGCGAACGGCACGACGCTGTCGACCACGGGTTGCAATGCGCCGTTGGCGAGCAGCGGCACGATCTCGCGTGCGAACCGCTGGGTCGCGTCGATCTTTTCCTCGATCGGACGCGAGCGGAGCACCGTGCCAATGATCTCGAGGCGCTTTCGCAGCACGAGCCCGAGATCGATCTCGGCGCGCGCGCCACTGAGCAGTCCGACGAGAACGAGCCGACCGCGCGGCGCGAGCACCCGGAGATGTTCGTCGAGGTGATCGGCACCCACGAAGTCGACGATCGCGTCGATGCCGGCGCCACCCGTGTCCGCAAGAATGCGTTCGGCGAAGCCCGTCGGGTCGATCGCGTGACGCAAGCCGTGCTCGGTCGCCCGCGCGAGTTTGTCGGCGGTACGAGCGGTGCCCCAACAGGGCGCATGAATCGCCGCGCAGATCTGCACCGTCGCAAGTCCGACGCCGGAGCCCACGGCATGCACGAGAACTCTCGAGCCCGAACGCACGCGCCCGCGCGTGACGAGCGCGTCGTGTGCCGTGATGTACGCCTCGGGCACCGCCGCGGCTGTCACATCGTCGAGTCGCTCCGGGATCCGCGCGACGGCGCGCTCGTGCGTGACGACGAACTCGGCGTGAGCGCCTCCACCGACAATCCCGAACACGCGATCGCCGGTTTGCCACGCACTCGCACCGGTTCCGACGGCATCGACGGCGCCCGCGAACTCGAGCCCCGGAATGTCCGACGGCGCGTCGGGCGGCGCGGGATACGCGCCCATGCGCTGCAGAACGTCGGCGCGGTTCAGTGCGGAGGCCGTCACGCGCACCCGGATTTGTCCTGGCCCCGGCTCCGGCGTCGGTACTTCACGCACCGCCAACACCTCGGGACCGCCACTCTCCGTGATCACAATGGCTCGCATGGGCCGAGTGAACCACGTATTCTCACGCGATGCCGCTCGACGGAATTCGCGTCCTCGACTGGGTGTCCCGCACGTTTTCGGGCGTGCCTCCCATGGTCGTCGGCGCACTCGGCGTCGCGACGATGCTCGCGGGCGTATTCACGGCGGTCATGGGATTCCGCGGCGTGCCGAAGTCCATGGGACTCCTGGTCGCCGGCGGCTCGATGATCATTCTCACGTATTTCATCGTCGGCGCTGCGATCAACTCGGTTTCCGGAACACAGCTCCAGGGGGGCGAGAATGTCACCAGCGCCGCGCCCCGGATGGTGCCTCCGTTGCTCGCCGCGACGCTGTTCGGATTCGGCGCGTTCGGGTTTCGAATCGCACTTCGCATGTGGAGTGGCGAAGAAGCGTCCGGGAAAGCGGGCGCAGTGCTCGTCGTGTTGCTCGCGTGCGGCGTGATCTTCGCCGGCGTGCAAATCGTGCGATCGGGCAGCGGAACCGCCGTCGTGCAGGCCCCGCGGGCGGTCGACTCGAGTCCGAGCGCTCCGGCCGATCCGCTTACGCGACGGCGCGGGGTCGCAACACCTCCGCGGCGTTGACGGCGCACGGGCGTGTTGTTCCCACCGGGTCCTGGGCGTAGGATCGACTGGCCCGCGGTCGCCGGGCGCGGAGGCGTGGATGCTTCGACGTTGGGTATTGCCGCTCGCGGGAATTGCGATCATCGGGTCGATCGCGTGCAGCGGTGACGAGGGCATTGTCGACGTCGCACGACGCGACGCGCGAGTCGACAGCGGCCGCGTAGATGGCGTCGGTGACGGGTCGGCAACGGCGGATGGCGGCGACGACACGGGCGCGAGCGGTGACACAATGTCGGACTTCGACGCCGACGAGACGTCCGTGGGCGAATCCGGAACCGACGACGCCACCGCGATTGACGTCATCACGTTCGATATTCCGCGAGACATGGGGGCGCCCGACGCGTGCGTACCCGGTGCCGTCTCGTGCACGACCGCCGACCGCACCAGGACGTGTCTGGACGACGGAGGTTCGACCGAGAGTGATTGTCCCGCCGGCCAACTGTGTGTCGACGGAATGGGATGCCGCGCGTGCGAACCGGGCGCCACGCGCTGCGCGGCCGACGGACTCACGATCGAAACGTGCGCGGCGGACGGCACCCGCTGGACGGCGGGCATGCGTTGCGACTCGGCCGCGGGAATGGTCTGCGAGGGTTATCGCTGCGTGAACGCGTGCGCGCGCGCGGCCAGTCAGCGCTCGTACCTTGGCTGTGAGTACTGGCCGACGACACTTTCGAACAGCGCGATGGGTCCGTTCGGCGGGAATTTTACGTTCGGTGTGACCGTCGCCAATCCACAGTCGTACCCGGTCTCGGTGACGATCACCGGCGGCGCGCTCGCGGTGCCGAACACGTTCACAGTCATGCCGTCGTCGACGAACACGGTCTCGCTGCCATGGGTCACGACGCTCTCTCAACTCCGCACGAACGGTGCGACGACTTCCGTACTCGCGCGCAATGGAGCGTACCGCCTGGTGAGCAATGCGCCTGTCGCTGCGTATCAGTTCAATCCACTAGAGTATCAGTCGGGCGGCGGTTTCTCGTACTCGAACGACGCTTCGCTTCTCTTGCCCACGCACGTTCTCACGGGCAACTACATGGCGATCACGCACCCGACCTGGCGCTTTGGAAGCGGCGGAAACTATGGCGGTCAACTCGTCATCGTCGGCACGAACGCCACTCCGACGACCGTGATGGTTCGACTGCGCGGTTCGATTCGCGCGGGCTCCGGCGTCGCGGCGTCCGGCGCGGGCACGACCACGATGTACATGCTCAACCGGGGCGACGCGCTCGAACTCATCGGCGGTGGCAGCGCATCGGCGGGAAGCAGGTGCGACCAGGACGACCTCTCCGGCTCCGTGGTCTCTGCCGATCATCCGGTGGCGGTCTTCACTGGTCACGACTGCACGTACATGCCGTGCGCGAGCGCGGCGTGCGACCATCTCGAAGAGCAACTCTTTCCCAACGAGACCTGGGGGCGCAGGTACGTCGTCTCGGGCCTGCGCGAGCGCGGCGCGGCGGAGCCATCGGTCATCCGCGTGATCTCGCAGGTCGCGGCCAACACTCTGACGTTCGACGGCATCGCGACGCCCGCGGGCTGCGGCGTGTTGAACGCCGGGCAGTTCTGCGAGTTCCAGACCACGCCGGATTTCGCGGTCACGGGAACGGGCGCGTTCCTTGTTGCGCAGTTCATGGTGTCGCAAGACGTCATCGCGGGCGCCAGCGGCGGTGATCCAGCGATGGTGCTCGAGGTTCCGTCGCAGCAGTTTCGCACGAACTACACGATCAACGTGCCCGGGAGCTACGCGCAGAATTTCCTGACGATCGTGTACCCGACCGGCATGCTCCCGAGCATCGACGGTCGCGCGGTTACGGCCGGAACGGCTGTAGGCGCCAGCGGCTTCTCCGTGACGCGGTTCGCGACGACGGCCGGCAATCACCGACTCGCGGGTCCGGCGCCCTTCGGAATCAAGGTTACGGGCGTTGGACAGTACACGTCGTACATGTATCCGGGCGGGCTCGATCTGAACCAGATCACGAGCGGAAGTTGAAGTTCAGATTCGCCGCAGACCGTGCTGCGTGAAGAAATGTTGAGTTCGCGAGGCCGGGGGACCGTCGTCGATCCGGCGGCATCGAATGACATCGTGGGCTACAGTTCGCAGATGCACATGTCGGCCGATCGAGACGACACCGAAGTCGCCCTCGATCAACTCAGCGAGATCCTGCTGAGAATTCCGGGAGTCCAGCCGCTCGTTCAGGACGTGAACGAGTTGCGCGGGCTCTTGTCGGGCCGCCGCATGCCGCGGCTTGCGATCATCGGTCGTCGCGGCTGCGGAAAATCTAGCCTTGCGAACGCGTTGCTGGGCGCGCAAGTGCTCCCGGTCGGCGCGGTCGACGATACGACGCGCGAGGCCACGTGGGTCGAGATCCGGCGCGGCGGCATCGGGTTCGATTGGTTGGACACGCCGGGGCTTCGCGCCGGAGGAAAGCCCGAGCGCGGCGCGGAGGTCGCACGCGCACTTCGCGAGCGAGATCCCGACGTGTGGCTGTTTGCGATGAAGGCCACGCAGGCGCTGCACGAACCTGCGACCGACGTGAGCGAGATGAAGTCCGTGTGGGACGACGTCGTGCGCGATTCTCCGCATCCGCCCGCACGGCTCGCCGTGGCCATGAAGTGCGACGAACTGCACGCCGCGACGCTGCGTGCGCCGCCGTACGAGCCCGAACGTCTCGCGGCCGTCACTCGCGCTGTCGATGCGCTGCGAGTCGCACTGGACGCCGCGGCCCTTCCGGCCAGAGCCGTCGTGCCCGTGGTGACGTACTGGCGCGATGCCGCGGACGCGGACGGGGTGCTCGACTGGCGCTGGAATCTCGACGCGATGGCCGACGCGATCTACGACGCACTTCCCGTGGGGGCGCGTCTCGAGACGGCCCGTGCGTTTGCGAACGCGACTGCGCTGCGGCGCCGCGTTGCGATGCGAATCGTCCGTGCGTGCTCGAGCGTCGCGATGGTGATCGGCATGACGCCGTTGCCGATCGCGGATCTGTTCATCCTCGCGCCGCTGCAGTCTGTGATGATCTCAGGCGTGATGCTCGCATCGGGCCGGCGTGCCGACGCGCGGCTGGCCGCGGAGTGGATGACGGGGCTTGGCGTGAATGTCGGAGCGGGTGTCGCGTTTCGGGAAATCGCGCGCGCCGCCGTGCGGCTCGTGCCGGGGCTCGGTGGGAGCATCTCCGCGGCGATCGCCGCGACCGGCACGTGGGCACTGGGGGTTTCGGCCGTGAAGTACTTTGTCGACGGCGGGTCGCTCGAGGACGCGCGGTCGGCGTTCGAGAAGGCGCGACACGACGGAGTACCGCCGGCGGGCGGCTAGGCGGACGTGACGCCGGTCGCGCAGGCGAGGCTCCAGGCGTACCGAACGTTCGGCGACGACGACGAGCGAGTCGTCGTGTGGGTCATCGGCCGCGCCGGCGCGGGAAAGTCAGCACTCGTCGCGGCGCTCCGCCGCGAGGACGAACAGGCCTCGGAGCGTGACAGCCTAGACAGTTCGCACGAGATGGCCGCGTGGCGCGAGTGGACCACGCGCGGACGCGAGAGCGAGTCGGCGAGTCCGAGCTACGTGGGGATGGCGTCGCGGCCGGTCGACGTGATTGTCGTGGCGTGTCCCGCGACCGAAGTGGACGCCGCGATCGACGACGACATCGCGGCCTGGCGGTCGATTGCGGAGTGCGCCACGACAGTCGGAGAGTCGGCACCGGCTCTCGTGGCCTTGCTCACGCGCGCTGACGAGCTGCCTCCGCCTGAGCGGGCGCTGCCACCATTCGAGGGGACGCGGAAGCGCGAGAATATCGCCGCCGCGATTGCGAGACTCCGACGACACATGAACGCTGCGAAACTCACGCCGGCTGCGATTCTCGCCACGTGTGTCGTCGACGACGGAAACGGACACGTGCGCGCGTGGAACGTCGACGTACTGCGACGCCGCGTGCTGCGCCTCGCCGTTCGCGGCTCGCGGCACTTTGCACGATTGCGGGACACACGTCGGATCGCGCTGCGTGCCGCCGTCGCTCGCGACATTGTCGACGCCGCGATCCAAGACGTTCGCGCCGCGCCAGTTGCGTTGCCCACGGCCCCGTCGCTGTCCCTCGCCGCCGCCGAGGCCGCACGCGTCGAGCAGATCCGCGCGACGATGTCCGCCGCCCTACGAACGCTGGCGCTCGATGCCAGCCGGTCGCCCACGTCCGCGGTGCGCTTCGTCTCTGCGCCCATTCGTGCGTCGATGGGCGCGATCGAACGCTTGTCCGGCTGGCTCGCGATGCCGTCGCTCGCGACGAACGCTGCCGCTGCGCGCCTGCGCGTCGAGGGCGACACGCTTCGGTGGTCGCTCGGGCTGTGACGTATTCGTCCCTGAAATGGCTCCGGCCGGCGAGGCTCGTTCGAACCAGCCGGCCGGATCACTCTTGCACTAGAGCGGGAGACGGGATTTGAACCCGCGACGTCCACCTTGGCAAGGTGGCACTCTACCGCTGAGTTACTCCCGCAAGAGGGGGCTGGGTCTAGCCCGCAGCGTGGGGGGTGTCAAGACGCTGCGACTACTCGTAGCGCAGGCCCTCGACGGGCGTCAGTCGCGCAGCCCACATCGCCGGAATCGTCGACGCCACGAGAGAGATCAACATCGCGATGGCGGCCGTCACGCCGAACTCCGCGTAGCTCGCGCGCACCGGCACGTATCGAATGAGATACACCTGCGGATCGAGCGGCACGTGCCAGTGCACGAGGATGCCGCATATGAGCCCGCCGAACAGCAGCCCGAGCAGCGTCCCGACGGCGCCGATCACGAGCCCCTGCCATAGGAAGATTCGCATGATCGCGTTCTCGTTGGCGCCCATGGCCTTCAGAATCGCGACCTCCCGCCGCTTGTCGATTACCACCATCACGAGCGTTGCGACGACGTTGAACGCGGCAACGATGATGATGATCGTGATGACGATCGACAGCGCGAACTTCTGCAATCTCAGCGCAGTGAACAAGTTCCGATTCAACGACTCCCAATCCAACGTGTGATACGGGCCGCCGCCCAACTCCCGCTCGATCCGACGCCCGATCGCCGCGGCGCGTTCGATGTCGCGCACTTTGACTTCGACACCGGTGACGGCGTCTCCCTGCTCGAAGAATCGTTGTGCCTCCCACAAGTCCACGTACACGAGTCGCGAATCGTATTCGTCGAACCCGGCGTCGAAGATTCCCACGACCCGAAAGTCCCGCGAGCGAGGCGTCGTTCCGTGCCGTACGAGCGCAGCATCCGCGCCGGTCAACGGCGAGATGATTCGCACCTGGTCGCCCACGCGGACATTGAGTGTACGTGCGAGCGTTCGGCCAACGATCACGCCCGGAAGTTCGCCCGCCATCTGTCGCGCGCGTGCTTCGTTGTCTTCGCGAATCTGTCGGCCCATCGCCTCGATCGGATCGTCAGCTCCGGAGATCTCTGGGGGCGGCACGTAGTCCGGCGTCGCACCGCTCGGCGCGGCGTTCACGGCACCGGCCACCGAAGACGCACTCGGTCGCACCCCGGGCCTCGCGCCACGGTCGGCGTCCACGGTGTTGCTGAGCGCACCGCCACGCGCGGACGGGTCCCGCGGACTCGCGTCCACCACGGCGGCAGCGTGCGCTCCGACGCTCCGAGTGTCGTCGTCGTCGGCTCGATCGCGGAGCGGTTCGGATTCGGAAGGCGCCGTCGTCCGCGTCTCCGTGTGGGACGCTCGCTGCGCGCGCGCTTCTTCACGCGCTCGACGCAGATAGTCGTCCAGCGTTCGATCGTGGTGCAGCCCCGTGTCGTCGGCGGGTCCAGCGGGTGGCTGGGCGCCGGGGCGACGGAGTCCGCGAATTCCGCCGTCGACGATGTAGGTTGGCAGGTCGAGCACTGTGCCGAGCAATTCGGGGTCCACGCCCTTCACGAGGACGCCCGCGATGCGATCGCCGCGGGTGATCATCATCGGGTTGATGAGGAACGGCGCCGCGCCGGTGACGCCGGGCATGTTGCGCACGCGCTGGATCACCTCGCGGTATTCCGTGAAATCCCAGCCGTACTTCAGCACGAGCAGGTGCGCGTTGACGCCGAGGACCTTCTCGCGAAACGCCGACTGAAACCCCGACGTAACCGACAGGACGGCGGAGAGCACGCCGACGCCCAGCATGATGCCCACGATTGCGATGCCGCCGACGACCGACACCGACGTCCGTCGCTTCGCGCGCAGATAGCGTCCAGCGACGACCAGCGTGAAATCCACGCGCGGGTTCTACCGCGCGGAATCGAGAGCCACCACACGGAATTGCGAACGACTCGCGCCCGCCGAGATATAGGGTACACTGCTCGGGTGCGTTGCTTGGTGGTGCTCTTTGCGGCCGCGGCCGCTGTGATGGGCTGCGGTACCTCGGGGATCGAACTCCCCGACGCCGACGTCGTTCCGTCGGATGCGGCGATGCCGCCACCCGTACGAACGATCCGGTTCGTTCTACTCTCCCCCGAGGTTGCCGTTCCCGTGCAAGTCACGCCGGGGCAGCGCGTTGCGTTCTCGGTCGAGCTGCGTGACGGAGACGGACGCGCCGTGGCCGAGGACGTACAGCTTGCGCTGACGGGCACGGCGTCAGACGGATCACTCAGCGCGTCGCGGGTTCATACCGATGCGCGCGGCTTGTCGCCGGCGGTGACGTTCGTGGCGCCGTCGACGTCCGCGACACTTCGAATTCGCGCCCGCGCCGTCATCGGCGGCGACCTTGCCCCCGCTGCGTTTCTCGACGTCGCCGTGAGCGCGCGGGGCTTCGGCGGAATCAACGTCGTCACGCGCTACGTTGGCGTGCGCGCTCCAACGGGTGCGAGCGTTCGTCTGTACGAGGGCTCGACGTGTCGAACCGCTTCGCCCGGCGACCCGGTGCGAACCGCGCAACTCTCCTCGCCGGGCGGCTCCGTGACGTTCGCAGGGCTCGCGGCGGGCTCGACGTTTTCGGTTCGCGGCGACCTGACGGGGCGTGGCGGCGTTGCGCTGGCGACGGGTTGCATCGACGGTGTCGTCGTGACGGCGGATTTCGTGATGGATCTCTCCTTCCCGCTCAACGACCTGCCGCTTCACGTCGAGGGCGCGTACGTGCTCACGGCCAGCATCGACCTGAGCCCGTGGCCCGGACGCGCGACGCCGCAGTGGGTCGCCGCGGTCGAGACGGTGTCTGCGGCGCGGGGAGGGGACGCTGCGTACCTTCTTGCGGCCGTCGCGGACGCCGTCGAGATGCGCGGTGGATCGAGCGCTCGTGCGACGTTCGAGCGCGCCGTTGCCGATCGACTGTTGGACGAACTGGTCATGGACCTCATGCGACGTGCGGTCAGCCCGGTGCCGCTGTTGCAGCGGATGACGGCGGACATCGCCGCGGTGCTCCTCGGCCTCGATGCACGCGCGACCATGCTCGCGCTGCCGGACGGCTTGAACAACGCGACGATTCGGCTACTCGATCTGACGCTGATTCTCGATCCGCTTACGCCCGAAATCGCCCGAGACGACATTTCCATGCGACCCGAGGGCTCCCCGTGCGCGCTCAACCCGCGCTGCGGGGAAGCGATGGTGCTCGATGGTGACCGTGTGCGCGCGCGCTTGAGCGGGTTGAACATGTCGCTCGAGCCGATCGCTCGCACGGCCGTCGCCGCGATGCTTGCGCGTGCCGGCGCGACGTCCGCTGGCGAGTATCTTCGCAGCAGCGTGCGGTGCGGTATTCTCGACGCAATCGTTCGTCTGGCAGCGGGATCGTGTGACACCTCGTGTGTCGTCGCGGCGTGCGAAGCTGCGCTCGATCGCCTCGGCGCGGCGTTCGATAGCGCCGTCACGACGACGGCGGGTGGGCGAGCGACGTCGGACATTCAGTTCGAGTCGTCCGCACGCGCAGCTCCAGGAACTCTGACGGTGACCGCCCTCGATCCGGCGCCGCTGTTTGGCGTGTACCGCGAGGACCCGGCGTTTCTCTTCAACGGCGTTGCGCGGCTCGACACGAACTGAGCGTCCGCGGAACACTCCCGTGTCTCCATCGCCCGAAATTCGCGCCCTGGGTGTGTTGCTCCAAACGCGGGAGGGCGCCGTCGCGGCCGCAACGGAGAGACTCTCGATCGGCCTGGCGTCGCACCGCGCGGCGATCGAGACGTTGGCCATCGCATCGGAACGATCCCAGCGCGCGAAAGCTCGATGGCTCGCTGCCCGGAGCGCCGGGGCCCCGAGAGCCACGGTGGCGGCGACGGCGCTGTCGCAAGCGGAACATTCCCGACATGTCGGCCAGTTGCGCGCGGCGCATGCCGAGGATGTTGATGCCGAACGTGTTGCGGCGTCGGAAGTAGATGCCGCGGCGGACCGGCTGAACGAATTGCGCCGCCAGCTCGCGCAGTGCACGGCCGAGCGCGACGCCGTGCGCTCGCGAATCGAGCGTGCGGAAAGTGCGCGGCGCCGGCGAGCGGATTCGCAGGCCGACGAGGCGTCCAACGAGGCACATTCCGCGCGCGAGTCCTTGAAACCCATCGGAAAACCGACTCGCCGCCGCTCCGGCTGAACCGCCCCCTTCGTGCACACCGCGTGACTTGGATGTCACACCGGCGGGAAGGGGGCGATGACTCCAGGGGTTTACAGAATCGCCCCGGCGACCAAGGTTTCTCCTCAGCAAACGTTTCCAATGTCGTCGTCGGCGGTTTGCGTGAATTGAACGGCGCGCTCCGTGCATCCCAATAGATCAAGGAAGGGTTCAGTCGTGGCAGTCACTGGGAATAGCCGCGCGCTTCGGCGCGTACACGCTTCACGAGCTTCCGTCGCGCCACGCAGCGCGTCGGTTGCTACGCGTACGGCGCATGTCCGTGGCGCGAAGGGAAGCGTCGTGCGCAACGAACGCGACGCAATGGCGCGAGGGTCCAAACCGACCCCGGTCGCCGTCCGTATGGAATCTGGCATGGGTCGAACGCCGAACGCAGGAGGTACGCACATGATGGCCAAGCGAAACGAAGCACGAGTGATCGCGCGCAAGGGGGCGGCCCCGCAGACCGCACCGCGCTCGCGAGTGGCACCGGTGCGGGCGCTTGTCAGCATCGCACCGCCCGCGAACGACGCGGCGCCGACACCGGCCGACCTCGTGGAACTCCCGTCGGAGATCTCGCAGATCGTCAAGAGCGACATCGCCCTGGACGGTTCGCTCGCGCACTACTTCCGCGACATGGCGGTGCATCACGTGATGTCTCCGCAGGAGGAGCTTGCGGCGGCCGCCCGCTTTCTCGAGGTCGAGATCGAGCGCTGGCAGGCCGTGCTGTCGTATCCGCCCGCGCTGACGTTCGTCGAACGTACGGTCGCGATCTGCATGCGCGCCGCGGAAGTCTCGCCGATGCCGGTGGAGTTCGAGCGTCTGCGTCGACTCGTTCGGTCGTACCGAGCGAATCGCTGCAAGCTCGACCGCCGCACGGCCGCTCGGTGGAACGCCATCGTCGCCGAACTCGCGCCCAAGCTGCGCGAACTCGACGCCGACCGGCTCTTCATCGAAGCCGCCGAGAGCGAGATCGAACACATCGCTCGCAGCGCGGACGACTTCGAGGACGTGGACGAGAGCGCCGAGGAGCCCGGACAGGTTCTGTCGACCGGCTTCATGAAGTACCTCGCGCACGTCGCGCGCGCGCGAGCCGAACTGTTTCGCGTGAAGAACCGATTTCTGCAGGCCAACCTGCGGCTGGTCGTGTCGATCGCGCGGCGATACAACCGCGGCCGGATGCCCCTGATCGATTTGATTCAGGAGGGGAACATCGGGTTGATCAAAGCGGTGGAACGCTTCGATCACACGCGAGGCTACCGGTTCAGCACGTACGCGAGCTGGTGGATCCGGCACGCGATCTCGCGCGCCCTGGCAGACAAGGGTCGCGCGGTTCGCATCCCGGTTCACATGCTGGACACGTACAACCGTGTGCAGCGCACGGCGCAGCAACTGGCGGTTCGCCAGGGCCGCGAGCCGACGCAGGTCGAGCTCGCCGCCGCGAGCGGACTGCCGCTCGAGAAGCTGGAGCGAATCCAGAAGGACTGGGCCGAAACGCCCTTCTCGCTCGACCGCGCCGTGAACGACGACGACGGACGGAAGTTCATCGACTTCATCGAAGACGAGAACGTCGAGAATCCGTTCGACACTGTGGCGAACAACAACTGGAGCACGGAAGTGCGTCGGTTGCTGGATACGCTCACCCCGATGGAAGCCCGGATTCTCCGGTGGCGATTCGGCCTCGATCACGAGGACGAGCTGACGCTGAAGGAGATCGGCGACAAGTACAACCTGTCGCGCGAGCGCATCCGGCAGCTGCAGGAGCAGGCCCTGCAGAAGATCCGTCGACAGATCAAGGAGTAGTCTGGACTCCGGCCCCCACCCGACGCCTCCGGCGTCGACCCTCCCCCGAAAACCGGGGGAGGGTTGGGAGGGGCACGTCGTCGCGCGGGTGTCGCGGTGGTGTTGCACTGCGCTACGCTCGCGCGGCGATGGTGCGCGCGGGTGACATTTCGCGGCGGGAGTTCTTCGCGGGCGTCGCGGCCGCGGGCGGAGCGCTGCACGGTTGTCGCGGGCGGGACGCCGAGCCGGCGACGCTGACTGCGCTGTTCAACGCAGAGCCCGAGCACCTCGATCCGCGGTATCCCGGCGATGCGCTCGGGTCGACGACGTCGCGGCTGGTGTTCGCGGGACTCCTCGATGCGGATCCCGTGACATTCGCGCCCCGCACCGGACTCGCGGAGTCGTTCGGGCCGACGGGTCCGACGCGGATCCATGTCCGGTTGCGAGACGGGCTTCGCTTCCACGACGGATCGCCGCTCACGTCGCGGGACGTCGTTGCGACGTACGAGTCGGTGCTCGATCCCGCGCGCGGAAGTACGTCGCGCGGCACGTATGCGCGTGTGTTTCGCGGCGTGCGTGCGGTCGGGCCGCTGGATGTCGAATTCGAGCTCACCGGCGAAGACGGAACGTGGCCAAGCCTACTGCAGCAGCCGATCCTGCGCGCACAGGACGTCGTCGGGCGTGAGATTCTTGCGACGCCTGGGAACGAGCACCGGTTCGTCGGCTCCGGCGCGATGCGCGTGCGATCGCTCGCGCGCGGTGCCTGGGAACTCGAGCGGGTCGAACGTGTCGCGGGCCGTCCCGAGCGCATTCGCTTGCTCGCGATGCGCGACCCGAACACGCTCGCGTTGCGGCTGTTGCATGGGAGCGCGGACGTCGCCGAGGTGAAGCCGGAGCTGTTCCCTGTGTTCGACGGGCGCGGCGGATTCACGGTTGCGAGCGCGCGCAGCGTTGGGTTCACGTACCTCGGCGTACGCAACGACCATCCAGTGCTCGCGCGACAATCCGTGCGCGTGGCCATCGCGCACGCGATCGATCGGCACGCGCTCATGCGGGGGAAATTTGGCCGGTTCGCGTTGGAATCCACGGGGCCGCTGCCGCCGTCGCATTGGGCGTACACGCCGGCCGTCACTCGCCACGGGTTCGATCCCGACCGTTCGCGCGAGCTGCTCGACCGCGTGCTTCCGCGGCCGGCGCACCGCGTTGCGCGCGCGAGCGTCGTGCTGCGCGCGACGAGTGTTCGTTTCACGATGACCGTGGCGCGGGCCCTTGCGGAGATGCTCGCGCAGGTTGGCATCGACGTGGAAGTTCGACAGAGCGACTTGCCCACGCTGCTCGCGGACCTTCGGGCCGGACGGTTCGATCTTACGGTGATGACCATGCCGGATCTGTCCGATCCGTGGGGACTCGCGTGGCTGTTCGCCTCGACGTCGCGACCGACGCCCGCGAATCCCCGGGCGGGTGGCAATCGTTGGCGATATTCCAACGTCGAACTGGACGTCGCGCTCGAGGCCGGCCGTCGCGCGATGGGCGTGGCGCAACGTCGGCCGCACTATCAACGCGCACAAGCGATGCTCAGCGCGGACCTTCCGGTGATCCCCCTCTGGCACGCGGACGTCGTGTTTGCGGGCGGGCGCCGAGTTTCCAATCTGCACCCGCGAGGCGACTCGCAGTTGGACTTCCTGCTCGACGTGCACTTGCGGGAGCGGGTTTGACGTGTTTCGCGCGGACTTCCGAGCGCGAGCGGTCTCATAGGACCGGGAAGCGTCACGGTCTCGCGGGTTGCCGGCGGCTGGGCGTACGTCGGTCGCGCAGCGGGTCGCCAGCGATGGCGCAAAAGTTAAAAAGTTAAATAGTTAAGTCCCGGATGCGAGTGCGCGGAACGCGATGTCGCTGCGATGGTGCTCGCCGGCCCAGTGAATCTGCGCAACCGCGTCGTACGCCCGGGCGCGCGCGTGCGCGACGTCGACGCCGTGGGCTGTCACGGCGAGCACTCGACCGCCCGACGTGACGACGCGATCGCCGTCGCGCTTGGTGCCCGCGTGGAACACCTGCACGCCTTCGACGCTGGCCGCGGCGTCGAGGCCGGAGATCGTGTCGCCGGAGCGAACGCTCGCGGGGTATCCGTGCGCCGCCATCACGACCGCGAGCGCCGCACCCGGTCGAACCCGCACGGAGCCGACCGACAGGTCTCCCCGGGCGGCTCCCTGGAGCAATTCAAGGATGTCGCCGTCGAGGCGAGCGAGGAGCACGGCGCACTCCGGGTCGCCGAAGCGAACGTTGTACTCAAGCACCCGCGGGCCGTCGGGGGTGAGCATGACACCGACGAACAGTGTTCCGCGGAAGACGATTCCGTCCGCGCGCAGGCCGCGAAACGTCGGCTCGACGATGTCCCGTAGGATCGCAGCTTCGACCGCCGCGGTGACCGCCGGGACGGGCGCGTACGCTCCCATGCCGCCAGTGTTCGGCCCGGCATCGCCGTCGCCGACCCGCTTGTGATCCTGCGCAGCCCCGAGAACGACGAAGCGCACGCCGTCGGCAATGACGTGAAAGGATGCCTCTTGCCCGGTCAGTCGGTCCTCGATCAAAACTCGCGCGCCGGCGTCGCCGAACACTCGCCGGCGCATCATCGCGTCGACGGCCTCGAGTGCCTCACGGGCGTCCGAGGCAACCACCACGCCTTTGCCCGCGGCGAGTCCGTCGGCCTTCACCACCTGCGGCAGCGATCGGGAGGCGACGTACGCCCGCGCGGCGTCGGGATCATCAAACGAGCCGAACTCTGCTGTCGGAATCCCGTGCCGCTTCATGAAGTACTTCGAGAACGACTTGGAGCCTTCGAGTTGCGCCGCTGCGCGACTCGGTCCGTACGCAAGAACGTTCAATCGCTGCAACTCGTCGGCGAGGCCCGCCACGAGCGGCACCTCGGGACCGATCACGACCAGGTCGACTCGCTCGGCGGTGGCCGCGGCACACAATCCAGCGAGGTCATCGGCCGCGATCGGCAGGCAACGCGCGTCCGCAGCGATTCCACCGTTTCCGGGTGCGCACAGGACTTCGCGTGAGGCGTCGCCCGCGCGAATCGCGCGAACCAACGCGTGCTCCCGCGCTCCGCCGCCGATGACGAGGACCTTCATTCGCGCTCAGTGCCGAAAGTGACGCACGCCGGTGTGGACCATCGCGAGGCCGGCGGCGTCGGCAGCGGCCGTGACCTCGGCGTCTTTCACCGAGCCGCCGGGTTGTGCGATCGCGACGACGCCGGCGCGCGCAGCGGCTTCGACGCCGTCGGGAAATGGAAAGAACGCGTCACTCGCCAGGACGGCGCCCCGAGCCAGTTCTCCCGCTTTCTTCACTGCGATTTCGACTGACACCACCCGAGACATCTGACCCGCGCCGACGCCGACGGTTCGCACCACGCCGTTCGCGTCGCTGCGGGCGAGCACGATCGCGTTGGACTTCACGTGTTTGCAGACCCGCCACGCAAATGAGAGCGCGCGTCGTTCGTCGTCCGTCGGTGCGCGCTTCGTGGCGGTCCGTGCACGTTCGACTTCGCCGTCGGCCGAGGCATCTCGTTGCTGCACGAGCATCCCGCCGGACACTTGCTTCAACATTCGCGCTGGCGATGAGGCTGGCAGCATCGCGCCGACGGCGAGAAGCCGCAGGTTCTTCTTCGCGCGCAAGATGTCGAGCGCGGCCGGCTCGAACGACGGAGCGACGACGCATTCGAGGAAGATCTCGGCGAGAAACTCAGCGACTCCCGCGTCGACGGGGCGATTGAGCGCCACGATGCCACCGAACGCCGACACCGGGTCCGCGTCGCGCGCGAGTCGGTATGCCTCGCGGGCGTCGTGCGCAACTGCGACGCCGCACGGATTGGTGTGTTTCACGACGACGCACGCCGGATCCGTGAACTCGCGAACGGCTTCGAGCGCCGCATCGACATCCACGAGGTTGTTGAACGACAGCTCCTTGCCCCCAGCCCCGACGCTCTCCGCGCGGGCGATCGTCCCGGACGCTGCGTCGGGCTGCACGTAGAACGCGCCGGATTGGTGCGGATTCTCCCCGTACCGCAGCGCATACGCGCGCTCGTAGGTCATCGCGAGCGTCCCGGGCAAGGGATCGCGCGAACCGTCGTCCGCAAGTGAAGTCATGTACTCCGCAATCGCAGCGTCGTACCCAGCCGTGTGCGCGTACGCCTTCGCGGCGAGGGTCTGCCGCTCGCGAAATGTCAGGTCACCACCGGCTTCGATCGCAGCGATCACCCGATCGTAGTCCCGCGGATCCACGACCACGGCGACTCGTGCGTGATTCTTTGCGGCGCTTCGGACCATGGCGGGGCCGCCGATGTCGATGTTCTCGACGATGTCGTCGTACGTCGACGCCGGGTTGGCGAGCGTCCGCGCGAACGGATACAGGTTCACGACGACGAGGTCGATCGGCAGCCCCCCGACGCTTCGCAACTGTTCGCGATCGTCCGCGCGATCGCGCATCAGGATGCCGCCATGCACGCGCGGATGCAGCGTCTTCACGCGACCGTCCATGATCTCGGGGGACTGCGTGTATTTGGAAACGTCGGTGACCGTGACGCCCGCGTCGCGCAGCGTCTTCGCCGTGCCGCCCGTCGAGAGCACTTCGACTCCTCGCGCGACGAGTCGTTGAACGAATGGGACCAAACCGGTCTTGTCGGACACGGACACGAGCGCGCGGGTGACAGCCATGCGCTGCGTCGCGTACCACGGGCTCGACGCCAAGGGAACCGCGGTTGAAGCTCTGGCGAGGGTGCGCGCCTGGCCGCTGAAGCGGCTGGCTGGCATTGACCGCCTCGCGGGGGTGCGCGCCCGGCCGCTGAAGCGGCTGGCTAACGTGGACCGCCTCGCTTGCGCGAGGCTTCCCGTGCGCGCAGTGCGAGCGCGACTGAACTCCCCACCGCGGACCTGGGAAGGGTCGCGCAGGCGACCCGGTCAAACATAGCCGGCCGATTCATCGGCCCGGGGAAACACTCGTTCATGCTCCCGAGGATACGTTCATGCTGCCGGGGATGCGTTCATGCGCCCGGGGACACATCCGTCCGCCGGCGACATTCATCCGCCCGGCTGCGGAGTCTTACTCCGCGTAGTCCTGCAGCGAAGACATCTCGCCCATCGCCTTGAGCTTCGCGAGGCCGCGCGTTTCCAGCTGGCGGATGCGCTCGCGGGTGAGGTTCATGATCTCACCGACTTCTTCCAACGTGATGCCGCCGCGATCGGCGATGTCGAGCGCGCACGTCTCTGGCAGTTCCCACACTTCCATGTTCGGGAAATTCAGTTTGATCGAGCCTGTGCGCGGATTGACGTCGAGATAGAGGTGATGCTTGCAGGACACGTAGGGGCAGGGGCGCTCGGCATTCTCGCTGCTCATGCATTCGGTCCGCGACGTCGGCCGTGCGTGCTCGGACTCGGGATAGAGCATCCGGCCGCGCTCCAGCTCCCGCTTCGAGAGTCGCTTGATCGAGATCGTCCGCGCTCGGACGCGCGAGTGACGCTTGGACTCGTCGTCGTCGGGCGCGTCGCTGATGTCGATCGCCGTCGCCGTCGATGCCAACGCGAGACCCTCCGCCGCGCGATCGCCCAACACTACCGCTCCGTCGTCATCCACTTCGATCGCCTGTCCGTCTTGCTCAAACATCGTATCGTCCTCCAGAGAGGCGCCCGACTCGCGGACGCAGTCCACCCATCGTGCCGACACGCCGACGTCCGGCCGTGTCTGCGAACACCACGCAACACCACTCCCTGCAGATCGCGGCACCGGTCCTGCGATCCTTCGATTCCGTCTGCGCGATCCGTGGACGCTACGACCCGGCGGCCCTCGTCAACCTCGCGCGCATCGAGAGCCTGGATTCCAGCGTCTCGAGCTTTCCGATCAAGTCTCCGGCCGTCGCGCGCGCATCCGTCAAATCCCGGCGCACGTGTTCGGCCGACATATCGCTCGGTCGGGACTCGAGAGACTGCTCGACGTGGTCGAACAGTTTCTCGAGTTGTCCACCCAACGCGTCGATGTCGTTACGAAGAAGCAAGCATTCCTGACGGATCTCGTCGATCGTGTAGTTGTCTGCAAGCAAGCTCTTGATCTGAACGACCTGCCGCACGATTGACGCCGGGTAGAGTCCTTGCGACCCGGTGTGCTTGCCCTTGCGACCGACCCGCACCGAGCGGGGCAGCAGCCCGAGCTGCACGTACTTCCGAAGCGTCGCCTCGCTGAAGGGGACGCCGTGCGTCTCCAGCAGCTCGACGATCTGTTGCGACGGGAGACCTTCGCGGTGGGAGCGCTCGAGCTGCGCCAGCACCGTTTCCGTCATCCCGTGCATCCCCGACTCCACCATCCACTCCACCTTCCACGCTTCGCATCCGAGGACTCGTTCGAAGTGAATTGAATGTATTCTCTTCAAGAGATTCATGTCCACATTTTCTCCGGCTGCTCGATCGCGCTCGTGCGAGGAATTCCCACCTGAACGCAGGTCTGTACCGTCGTTCAGGTAGGCAAGGATGGGAGCTCGAAGCTGGTGGAGAATTCGACAGTGAATCCTCGATGCATTTGTGCTGCGAGCTCAGCAATCGACCGATTTCTCGCTCCGTCTCGAGTGGCCGCCGCGGACGCCGTCGAATCGCGGCGCTTGGAGTTCGCTTTTCGCGTTCCGGCCGATCGGACGGACGGACGGTTTCTGCGTCCGAGTTGTTCAGGTGGGACAACCGACGACGACGGAGGAACTCGTCGGTGCAGCGGTCACAAAAATGCGCGCGTCGAGTTGCCGAACCGTCGCGCGCGCGTCATCTGCGCCCGTCGCGTTTGATTTGCGTTCAAAAACTCCTTGATTTCTAGCAAAACTGGATCCGGAAAATTTGCAGGCGCCCTGATTGCAAGCGAATCGGGCAGCAATGTGTCAGATCGCGCTGGAATTCCAGTGCAACTCGCAGTTGCGCGCACGAGTCGCCACGGTACCGTAGGGGTTCACTGACACGTGGCGGCCTCCGGGCAGTTGCCGTCCGCGCCGCGCATCGGTGACTGCGCGCACGGCGTGCCGGACTGCGAGAATTCGTTGTGAAGCGTCGCGTCTGCGAAGTTGATGGCTGCGCCGCCGAAGTCGCGGATGATGGCGGCACCGTCGGGCGGAAGGCCGAGAAACCGCGCGTGCTGCAGGATCTGGTTGCTGAGCGGAGCCTGCGAAATCATGAGCACCGCGTGATCGCTCGCGACCGAGGCCGCACGGCACGCGCTGAGCGTTGCGCCGCCGCCGTTCTGGAACGTCACGAAGTTGAAGCGCGTCTGCGCGCGATTGTAGTGCGATCCCAGTTCGACCGCGCCCCACGCTCCGGGTGACGGATCGTTGCCCGCGGCCTGGAACACGATCCGCGTCGCCTCGGCTTGACCGTCGGCGACGAGCGCTCCCTCGGCCTCCCAGCCCACGCGCAATGCGGCGTCGCGCCCCATCGCGATGATCGATCCCGGGTCGATCGTCAGCACCGGGGCCGCGGGCCCTTCGATCCGCAGATCGGCGTTGTCGACGAGGTGGTACCGCACACCCGGATTGCGCCAGCGGCCGGTGGTGCGAATTGGCGCGGCGGCTTGCACGAGAATTTCGCTGACCTGGTTGCCGGTGTAACTCCCCGACGGCAGGGTGCGGACGCTGTCGGGGTTTCCGATTGCGACGGAGCCATTCGCCGTGGCGTCGCCGGCGGTCCCGCCCGTGACGGTCAAGCCAGTCGACCCCGTCGAAAACGAGCCGCCGTCCAACAGTACCGCGCCGAACCCGCGGCAATTCGAGAGCGTGACGTTTTGCACGTCGAGTCCGGGCAACCAGTTGATCAGGCACCCGGCGAATTCGTTCGCGTTGGCGCCGGCGTGTTCGATCGTCACGTGATCGAGGCGTGAGGTCACGCGCGCGGCTTGAAAGAACTCGACGCCAGTCCAGTCGCCTGCCTGCGGTGTCGGATTGTCCGAACCGATGCGAATCGGTTGCGCTGTCGTCGCGATCGCCATCACCGCGCCGCCGTCGTTCACGCGGAAGTGGTTTCCGTGTGCGACCAGCACAACGCTGCACGGCGCGAGCGTCACCGAACCGCCCGTTCGGATCTCGAGGCCGTCCGGGAGCCGATGCGGCGATCCCTCGATCGTCCACGTTTCGTTCATCGTGACGTCCGCGTTGTGAACGGTTCCCGGGCCGAGCGCGGCGTTGGGAAGCCGTGCCGGGCAACCGGTCGCGGGGACGGGCGGCACGGAGCGAATGCTGCTTGTCCCTTGTGTGCCGGCACCCGTGATTTGAACCTGCTGCCCGACCGGCGACTCGGGGGTGGTCGACGTCGTTCCGTTGGGGCCGACGGGCGTCGCGTTCGGCCCGCTCGCGACGACGGGTCTGGCGGGCGCCTGGAGGACGGGTTCCGGTCGATTGCGGCGGCAAGCGGGAAGTGATCCGAGGACCGTGACGAGGAAGATCGACGTGCGAGTGGGGTTCACCGAGCGGCTCCTTCGAGCCCAGGGACGTATACGAAAGCGCGAGGCGACTCAATGACGGCGTTTGCCGAGCGTCAGCCAGCGAGCGCCGTCGCGAGCGCGAGTGACGCCGCCGCCACGAACAACAGCGCGCTCGCTCGGGCGAGTCGCAATCGTGTTGCGATGGCCAACAGCGCCAGGGGCGCGAGTGCGGCGACGATCCACGCGGCCGTGTTGCCCGCGCGCGCCGAGACGGCCGGTCCGAGGCCGACGCGCGCGAGCCACAGGAGCGCGTTGAATGCGACCGCGAACGACGGCACGACGAGACCCATCGGTGGATCGTCGGTATCACGGGGTCGCGGCGCGCCGCGAATTTCTGGCGGCGCGGAACGAAGGACATTCATCGCCGCGGGGGCGGAAATCCACTACGGTTGCGACATGATCGTGCGCGACCCTGTTCACGGCCTCGTGTCGTTCGAGCGACCCGAGGAGTGCGTCGTCGCAGACCTGATCGATACGTCGGAAGTGCAACGGTTGCGGCGGATTCGGATGCTGGGAGTCAGTTCGCTCGTATTCCCAGGGGCGGAGCACTCGCGGTTTTCGCACGCGGTCGGCACGGCGCACGTGATGAAGTGTTTTCTCGGTCGCGTCCGTGCGATGTCTTCGGATGTCCCTGCACACGCGCGCCTGTCGATCGACGACGAGCGGCTCGCGATCGCCGCAGCATTTCTGCACGATCTCGGACACGGCCCGCTCTCGCACATGTTCGAAGAAGTTCTTCCGGACGCGCCACGTCACGAAGCGTGGACCAGTGCGATGGTGCTCGACCCCGATTCCGACGTGCATCGTGTGCTGCGCGGCATCGACCCCGCGATGCCCGCGAGCGTGGAGCGCATGGTGCACGGCGTGCACGCCCAGCCGTATCTCGCGGGCGCAGTTTCCGGCACGTTCGACGTCGATCGCTGTGACTACTTGCTTCGTGATTCGCACATGACGGGCGTTCGCTATGGCCTGTTCGACCTCGAATGGCTGCTGCGCTCGCTTCGACTGTCCGTAGACGCCGACGGGCGGGCGCGGCTTGCGGTCGATGGTTCCAAGGGCTTGCCGGCGGTCGAGGGTTTCTTCCTCGCGCGGCTGTTCATGTACCAGCAGGTCTATCATCACAAAGCGGCACGGGCGGCCGAGTGGATGATCCGCGGGTTGTTTGCGCGCGCCACGGAGTTGGCCCGGGACGGTCGCCCGCCCGACGGATTTCCTACGGTGCTGATGCGCCTCGCGCGTGGGGAGACGGTCGACGCTCGCGCGTACGCGAGTCTGGACGACGGATCGGTCTGGAGCGCGATCGAGCGGTTCGAGTCGTCCGACGATGCCGTGCTCGCGGACCTCTCGCGCCGGTTGCGCCGGCGGGCACTGTTCAAGACGGCGAGCGTCGACGACGATTCCCGCTCGGACGCGGCGCTCGCGGACGAATTGAATTCCATCGTGGCCGCGCGAGGATTCGATCCGCGGTACTACTGCGCGGTGGACCGAGCTTCCACGATCGTCTTCGACGAGCAGGATGCCGCGACCGCCGGACTGCGCGTCGTGTACCAGCACCGCGCGGCACGCCGCCTTCCCGAAGCGTCGTTCATTCTCGCACGCCTCGAGGGGCAGCGACTGGAGGCGCGGCGGCTTGTATTTCCGCGCGAAGTGCGAGACGACGTGGCTGCTCGCACGGTGCGCATGGGCACGGTGGTCGAATCGTGAAACCAATTTCTCCCGGTACGATCGCGGTGCTTCTCGGCCTGCTTCTCGCGGACTCGTCCGCGCTTGCGGATCGACCCGTGCGGGTGCGCACGCTCGCGCACCCTGGCGCCGCGACGGCCGCGCCGATCGTTGCGCCCCGCGTTGAACTCGTTGTTACGCCGCTGGCCGATTCGTTTCGCTGGCGCTTTGCACTGCGCTCCCTCGCGGACGGCCCGGTCGAGGTCGCCGCCGATCGCAACCTGCTCTGGGCTGAACTGGCAGCCGATCCCGCCGCGCCCGTCTCGCGCGCACAGGGGCGCGCCGTGAGAGCGTTTCGTTGCGTGGGGGGAAACCGACCGGCGAATACCGAGAACGTCCATCGGGTGATCGTCCGGAGGGACGAGCCGTACGAAGAGGGATTCGATCTACGCGACTTGTGCGGTCTCCGGCTTCCGGACACGTTTCGCCCGGGCGCGAGGGTCGTGTTTCACTACGGCTACGATAACAGCACGAGCGCATCGCGTGCCGTGACGTTTGACCCGCGCCCCACGCCGTTGACCCAGCTCTCGACGGAGTCCCCCGTCTCGCTCCCGGCGATGCCAGGTGCGGTACCGGACGCACCCTTGCCGGAGGGCGAGCTGGCGCCGGCGCTGCAACTCGAAGTGCTGAGTCACCCGTCGGCGTCGGACGGCGACTCGTTGTCGGCAACCGTGCGACTTCGACGTCCGGGCGTTTATCCCCTCTGGACGATGTACCGACTGGGGATGCTCTCGATCGAAGTCACGGCGCCCTCTGGCCGGTACGATATCTGCGGCACCGGGATTCGCGAGTATCCACCGATGCGGGAGTTCTTCACCCGGCTGGCGGGAGGGCGATCGCTGACGCGCACGATTCGTTTTGGCGGTCTGTGCGGGTACGGCGCGTTGTGGCGCGCCGGAACGTACCGCGCGCGGGCGATCTATCGAACCCGGGCCGACGGTCGTGAGTTCGGGTTGAACGCGTTCGTTGGGACGATTGCATCTCGGCCGTTCTACTTTCGGATCACGCGCGACCAAAACCATCCGCGCTACGAGCCACTGTCGACCGACGACCCGTTCCGGGAGGCGCCCGATGGCGAAGATTCTCGTCGTCGATGACCAGCGAAACATGCGCACCACGCTCGCAATCATGTTGCGCGGCGCGGGGCATGAGGTGGACGAAGCGGGCGACGGGGACACCGCGATCGAGATCGCGTCGCATGGCGGATACGACCTCGTGCTCACCGACATCAAGATGGTCGGTACGGACGGAATGGAAGTCCTGCGGCGCACGCGCGAAGCTCAGCCGCTGACTGAGATCATCATGATGACGGCGTACGGCACGATCGAAAACGCCGTCGAGGCGATGCGGCTCGGTGCGTACGACTACATCCAAAAGCCGTTCACCGAGCAGGAACTCGTGCTGAAAGTGGGCAAGGCTGTCGAGAAGCGGCAGCTCGGTACGCAGGTGGCGTTCCTCGCGCAGGAGTTTCGTGACCGGTACAAGTTCGAGAACATCATCGGCCGGTCGTTCGCGATTCGCGAGGTGCTCACGCGAATCGTCAAGATCGCGCCGACCGACGCCACCGTGCTGATCACGGGCGAGAGCGGAACGGGCAAGGAGCTAGTTGCGAAGGCGATTCACGCGAACTCCCGGCGCGCAACGAGGGCGTTCGTCACCGTGAACTGTGCGGCGATCACCGAGACGCTGCTCGAGAGCGAACTGTTCGGGCACGTGAAGGGCTCGTTCACCGGCGCGCTGAGCACGCGCAAGGGCTTGTTCGAAGAGGCCGACGGCGCGACGTTCTTCTTCGACGAGATTGCCGAGACGACGCCAGCGTTTCAGGCGAAGTTGTTGCGGACGATTCAAGAAGGCGAGATCCGTCGCGTCGGGGACAACAAGTCCGTTCACGTGAACGTGCGGATCATTGCGGCGACCAACCAAGATCTGCAGCGCGCGATTGCGGAAAAGCGTTTCCGCCAGGACCTGTACTACCGGCTGAACGTCGCGCGCTTCATTCTCCCGCCGCTGCGCGAGCGTCGCGAGGACATCCCGCTTCTGGCAGAGCACTTCCTGGACAAGATCGGAAAGAAGATGGGCGTCCGCGGCCGGCTCGGCGACGGAGTGCTCGATTATCTCCTCGCGTACGAATACCCCGGCAACATCCGCGAACTCGAGAACATGATCGAGCAGGGCGTCGCGCTCGCCGCGCAAACCGGCGTGCTCCAGCTCGAAGACATTGCCCCACAGGACGCAGCGCTCCCGTCACGCGAGCGCGGACCCAGTGATCGATTGCTGACGACGGCCGTGGACAACGCCGAGCGACAGGCCATCGAGAACGCGCTGCGCGAGTTCGATGGCAATCGCGAACGGGCCGCCGATGTTCTGGGTCTGTCCCCGACGACGCTGTGGCGCAAGATGAAGCGTCTGAACATCACGTGGCCCACCGGGGCGTGACACTCGCTCCGCGCCCGGTGTACTTTCACGCCGGCGATGGAGGAGGATGGTCGAACCGGCGCGCGTAAGCAGCGGCGAATTGTGATCGCAGCGTTCCTCGTCGTGGGCGTGGCGCTCTTCGCGTCATGCATGCCGCCGCGTCATCGGGCCAACGAGCGCTGCATCTTCTCCGACGACTGCGACCGTGGACTGATCTGTGCGGGCGGTTGGTGCCGCATCGAGTGCCGCACCGATCGCGATTGCACGAACATGTTCCGCTGCGTGGCTGCGCCCGAGGTGGACAAGCACGTGTGCGTTCCGCCGGACTCGCCGGCGTTCTGTGTGCTCCACAGCGATTGCATTCCGCCCAGCTGCGACCCCGCGGCCGGATGCGTGCCGAGGGAACTCTGCGCGGCCGACAACGTCTGCCGCCTGCACTGCCGTGCCGAACTCGACTGCAACGTCTACCACCCCGACATGCACTGCAACGTGACGACGGGAGTGTGCTCGTATCCGTGGGAAGCAGATGGGGGCGTTGGGCCGTGACCGTCCGTGTTGTCGCAATCGTCGCCGCCCTCACGATCGCGTCGGTGGCCGCGTGCGTGCCTCCGCGTCGCGCGACGCCTGGCGGCGCGTGCCTGTTCAACGGCGACTGCGACTCGCCGCTCGTGTGTGCAGGACGACAATGTCGCGTGCCGTGCAGGACGATGTCCGACTGCACCGCGGGTCAAGTGTGCCGCCCCGCACGGCCGGGGCTTTCAGTGTGCGTGCCGCCCGGCGATCCACCTCTGTGCGGAGCCGATCTCGCGTGCGAGTCGCCGCTCGTGTGTGCAAACGACGGTTACTGTCACCCGATCTGTCGACTGGACTACGACTGTCGATTCAGTCGACCCGGCACGGTGTGCCTCGCGGGGTTGTGCGTTGAGCGTGACGCGGGCGCGCCGGACGCGCCGCCGGTGGACGCACCTGCTATCGACGCGCCCGGAATCGACGCGACGGACGCACCCGCCGTCGACACGATCGCGACCGAGACCTTCGCGGACGTCGTCGACGTGCCGCCGCCGTTCGAAGCTGGCGACGGGCCGGCGTTCGACGTTCCGCCCGATGCCGACTTGTTGCTGCGTCCGCGTGTGACGGGCGGGGCCGGACGCCATCGCTGCGTTGTCGACACGGCCGGCCAGATCGTCTGTTTCGGGAATTGTACCGCAGGCGGCTGCGGCATCGGGGCGATGTCTCCGGCTCGCCCGACGGTCGCGACGGCGTTTCCCGCCGGCCGCACATGGATCGGGATCGAGGCGTCGGAAGTCTCGAGCGCGGCCAACGACACGACGTGCGCGCTCGACATGTCGGGTGCGGTGTACTGCGTGGGGTACGGCGCGACGGGCCAGCTGGGCGACGGTACGATGGCCAACTCCGTGACCGCGGTGCCGGTGTCCGGGCTTGCCGACGCGACGCAAATCGCGATGGAGTGGGGCCACGCCTGCGCGGTGCGCCGGACCGGCGCAGTCGCGTGCTGGGGCAACGCCGCGCTTGGTTCGGCCGGGGTCGCGGCGCCAAGCGCGACACCCGTGGCGGTCGACTCGCTCAGCGATGCGGTCGAAATCGGCGTCGGCCGTGATCACGCTTGTGCGCGGCGCATGGGCGGGTCCGTCGTGTGCTGGGGCGCGAACGCGTTGGGGCAGCTGGGCGACGGAACGACAAACGCGTCTCTGGCGCCGGTTGCCGCGGTCGGAATCACGACGGCCGTACAGCTCAGCGTTGGCGAACGAACCAGTTGTGTACGACTCATGGACGGCACGGCGCGCTGCTGGGGACAGAACGATGTCGCTCAGATCGGTACCGGTTCTGCATCGGCCGCCGTCACGTCGCCCGCGGTGGTCGTCGGAGTCACCGGAATTCTCGAGATTCTCGCGAGCGGTGGGAACACGTGTGCGATTCGCGCTGCGCGGGACGTCGTGTGCTGGGGATGGGCGCAGCGAATCGGGATGATTTCGGGAAGCACCGGTGCCTCGCCAACGCCAACGGTGGTGATGTTCCTGCGCGACGCGCGGCATCTGACCGCCGGTCCGTTCTTCGACGTCCTGTTCCACGAGACGAGTATCTGCGCGGTCCGCGGCGACGGCGTGCTGCTGTGCTGGGGCGACAACAGTGGGCAGCTTGGCTTGCCCGAGTCGGCGTACGACCTGACATTTCCGATTCCGGTGTTGCGATGAAGTCGGTCCGCGCAGTCCTTCGTGTTGCCACGGTCGTCGGCGGGGTCGCGTTGCTGCTCATCGTGGCCACCGGCTGCACCGCGCCACGACAACCGGAGGGGGCGTCGTGCATCTTCAACGATGACTGCCGCAGCCCGATGATCTGCGTCGCGCGACGGTGTCGCGTTCCGTGCCGCGACATGCGCGATTGCGTTTCGCCGTACGTCTGCACCGACACCGAGACGCCCGGTGTGCGCGTGTGCATGCCGCCGACGGAGCCGACGCCGTGTCTATACTCGACGGAGTGTGGCGACGCGGGGATCTGTTGCTTCGGCGAGTGCCGCGCAACGTGTTCCGCCGGCGTTTGTCCCGTCGGAATGATCCGTGATCCGTCCAATCGCTGCGTGGCGTTCGTACCGATGAGCGACGGTGGCGTCGACATCTCGCTCCCCGACGCTCCGCCCATGGATGCGTTCGACGCGCCGACAGACTCGGCGACCGACGTCGTGGCGATGGATGCGCCGCCCGCCGACGCGCCCGACGTTTTGCCAACGGACGCGGGGCGCGTGCCGCCGTTCGTCGAGATCTGCGCGGGGCTCGCTCACACGTGCGGACTGACGCGCGCTGGCGCGGTCTGGTGCTGGGGCGACGATCGCTACGGCGCCCTCGGCCGCGGGACCGAGCCGACCGTGGTGACTCCGCTGCCCGATCCGCAGCCGGTCGCGGGACTCTCGGACGTCGTGTCCATTACGTGCGGGCAGGCCGATTCGACCGGCGGCAATTTCACCTGCGCGTTGATCCGCGATGGGACGGTGCGTTGCTGGGGACAGAACTTCCGCCAGGCGCTGGGCGTCGCGACGCCGGCGATGAGCGGCGCACCCCTCACGGTTCCCGGCGTGAGCAACGTCGTGCAGATCGCCGCGGGCGGAAGTTTTGCGTGCGCGTTGCGTTCGTCCGCCGACGTGCTGTGCTGGGGCGCCGCGTACATCGGTCAGATCGGGTCGGGGACGATCCTTGGCAACATGCTCGGGCCGTCGATGACGCTGCTCGGCGACCGCGTGCGCGAAGTGCGCGCCGGGCGGCAACACGCGTGTGCGCGGGGACTGACCAGCGGGCTGATGTACTGCTGGGGAAACAATGGAAACAGCTCGTTCAGCGGACTGCTCAACGGGCGCGAGTTTCCGTTCCCGGTGCCGGTCGAGTTCCCGACGGCGGCGCCGGAGTCGTACACGTCGTTCGCGATCGGCGCGGTGACCAACTGCGGTGTGCTTCCATCGGGCGGCGTGCAGTGCTGGGGCGGCAACTCGGCTGGGATGGCGGGTCTCCCGTCGGGGTTGGCCATGGCGCAACCGACCACCGTAGCGGGCGTCGCGCCGGCGCGAATGGTGTCGCCGGGACCGTCGTCTTCCTGCGCGGTGTTGACCGACGGACGTGTGCAGTGTTGGGGCACGTCGCCGCTGGGAGACGGCATGAGCACCGGCGCGCGCGTTGGACCGGTGCTTTCGCTGACGAATATCGCGACGGTGGTCGCGGGCGCGGCACACCGGTGCGCGCTGGACGCGGACGGATACGCGTGGTGCTGGGGCGCGAACGCCACGGGGCAATGCGGCGTGGCGGGGCTGATGCCGGTGCCGACTCCGCTGCGCGTGCAGTGAGCGGGCGCCGCGAACAATAAGTTAAAAAGTTAAAAAGTTAAGTCCCGGATGTCGCGTGCTCAGTAGGGGCAGCAAAAGATGTCGGGGTCCGGGCGACCGAACATGTTCAGGCCCGGGCGGCAGCCCTGCATCACGGCGGCGGCGCGGCCAGCAGGTCCCATCGCGCGATACGCCATGGGCGGAGCGCCGATTCGAACGCACGTCGGGTCGAGATCGGATCGGCGCGTGCGGTCCGGCGCCGCGCCATACGGGTTCGGCGTTCCGTAGGGATTCGGCCTCGCGTAGGGGTTCGGGGTTCCATACGGGTTCGGGGTTCCATACGGGTTGGGGGTTCCGTAGGGGCTCGGAGTCTCTTCGGCCGCCATTCCAGCGCGGGCCGCGCGGAAGTATGGCTGCAACGGCGCGATGCACACCTCCATGGCTGGCCGTTGTCCGGGAGCGCTCAGCGCCATCACGCACCGTGCGGCCCTGCGGTACGCCGCAGAGTCCGAGCTACGCGCTTGAGTCAATGCGGTTATGCACTGCAGGTGCCAACGTGCCCGAAGATACGGGAGGATGGGCCGGCCGTCGGCGCGAAGCTCGACCATTCGGTCGCACACGCGCTGCGTGCTTGGCGCACACGCGACCGCGAGCGTGGTTGTGAGCGCCAGTGCGACGACAGAGCAGATCTGGGACTTCTTCATCGGGACCCTCCACGCACGAAAGTCGTAACGAGCCGGCAGGTTGCAGAGCGGGCGATGCCATCACGGCGAGATCGGGCGGTCAAGCCGCGTCGACACGGCCGGGCGCGGCCGATGCCGCGCGCGTTCGCGAGATCCAGCGTGCAGCGCTCGACGTGACCACTCGCGCTCGCGCGGCGCGATCGATGATTTCGCCGCGATACCAGCGCAACCCCGTCGAGAGCACCGTCGGCGAGTGAGTGAGACAGTCGATGAACGAGCCCGCGTGCGGACCGTAGACCCATGGCGCCATCGTTGCGGCTTGGCGCAAGTGTCCACCGACGAAGCTCGTCGCGATCCGATGGGCCCACGACGCGAACGTGAAGTCACCGCCGTCGAATGCGTCGCGCAACGCAGTCGCCGCGAGCGCACCAAACGCGAGTGCGTGCGCGATGCCTTCCCCGGTCACCGGATCGATGCCGACGGCCTCGCCGACGAGAATCGCGCCGGGGATCGATGCTTGCGCTCCGACGACGAACGGTCGAATCGAGTGCGCCTTGATTCGTTGCGCGGACGGAAGGATCTGGCGTTCTGCGAGCCGGCGGAGGAGCGCGGTCTTCAAGCTTGCCGCATCGCGTATCGGCGTTGCGTTCCAGTGATAGATCCCGCGCGACGTGCCCGCCACGCCGTCGAGCGGCGCCGGGAAGTCCCAGTAGTAGCCTTCGAGTCCCTCGCGCACGGTCACGTCGAGATCGAACAGCAGCGTGCCCGGCGGCGTGTCATTTCGCGGGGACTCGCCCGGTGTTTCGACGAGGTACAGCCGGGCGTGGCGTGCCGTCTCGCGGATTCCCAACATCCGTCTCGTGCCGCCCGCCGCGCCGTCTGCACCGACAATGATCCGCGCCATGACCTCGCCACGCGTGGTTTGAATTCGCCAGCCTTCGCGCTCGCGCAGCACGGATTCGACCGTCGTGTCTTCGTGCAACATCGCTCCAAGCGCGCACGCACGCTGAGCGAGCGCATGGTCGAACACACTGCGCCGAACGACGACGCCCAGTCCCGTCGGCCTCGCGACTGCCGTCGCTCCGTTCGCCCGTACCGCGATTCCTTCGATCGGCGTGCCCACGGCGATGTCGTCGAGCCCCACGCGTGCGAGCACGTCGATTCCCCAGGCCGACAGCGCCCCGCCGCAGAATTTCTCCCGCGGATGGCGCCGCCGCTCGAACAAGGCGACGTTCAGCGAGCGCGTCCGCGCTTCGGACATTAGGTGCAGTGCCGTGGAGGCTCCTGCCGGTCCGGCGCCTACGATTGCAACGTCGAGGTCCAGATTTCAGCTACCCGGGCTGAAATTGAAGGCCTGCTCGAAATCGGCGCAGCCCCCGCGCGGAACGGGAAAACGCATGCGGGAGATGTTCGCTTCGAAGCACGACTTGAACACTCGATCGCGCGTCAGGCTCCCACCCGTGCTGATCTGCCCCACGGTCCCGTTCGTGTTGATCGTGATCATGGCGGTGACGCGACCCTGCAGTGCGGGATTGGTTCGCAGCTGGCGGTTGTAACACTCGCGCAACCCGCCGTAGTTCGTCTGGATCACGGCGCGGACACGATTCGTGTCCACCGAACCGGGGCACTGATTGACGTAGCGATAGACGTACCGAATTCGCGGCCCCGTGTTGGGTCCCGCGTCGTACGGCGCTTCGACGATGCCGGAGTCAGGTAGTTCGTCCGGAAGCGAGATCTCGACACCGACGCTGGGATGGATCTGCGTTTCTCCGGCATCGACCTCGGCGCGACGCGGCGGAGGGGGTGGCGGTTGGGTGCTCCCGGTGTTGCGGGTGAGCATGTAAATCGCGCCTCCGCCGACGAGAAGTAGCAGCAGACCGAAGATCGCGTACTTCGCGCCGCCGCCTCCTTGCGACGGCGACGAGGGGTTCGTCGTGCTCACCGTTTCGTCTCCTCTGGCATCTCGCAGGCCACCACGCGGGATTCGACGAACCCTACGCTCCAGCCCCGAACAACGCGACTATCGCACAAGCTGGCCCTCGACGTGCACGGTCATTCGAACGCTCAACTGTACGTTTCCACTCGGCAACGGCGTTCCCGGACCGACATCGATCCGCGGTCGAACAAAATACCGAATTTGCCTCGCCGTGTTGACCAGGTAGTTCGAGAGGTCCGCGACCCCGGCGGGGTCGAGTTCGACATCCCCGTTCGCCGAGGGCGACGCGGCGAGATCCAGGACCGGAATGGTCCCGAGCGCCGTGACACCGGGCGCGTCGATCGTCGCCGCCGTGGCGGGACCCCACAGGAGGTCTGTCGGGCCGAGCGGAAGTTGGAGCCCATTGGCCATGACACTGTACTGCACCGCCCGGATCTCGATTCGCGTGATGTGGTCGCCGATCCGCGCCACGACGCTGTTGGCGTTGAGATCCACCGGGTCGGTCGCGAGCCCGAAGGAGAACGGGTCCGGATCGCATGCCATGGCGACGCAGCGGATCGCCGGATCCGTGGGCCCGAGTTGCGGGCACATGCTGTCGCTCGAACAGGGTACGCGCCGCAGCGTCATCGTGGCCGGGTCGCGCAGCAGGTCCGGAATCGTGAGGCTCGCGGTGCTGACGGTGTAGTCCAAGGGTCCGATCGGGACGTCGACGCCGATGGGCGTGTTGCAGCCCCAGAGAAACGCCGACACGAGCAGCGATCCCGCAGCGTAGGAGAAGACATTGCGCATGGGGACAGGATGGCCCGGCCGGCGCCGCAATTCAACGTGGATCGAACGCGAGCCCCTGAGCGATCGAATCGGCCTCGACCGTCGGACGGCCGTCGGAGCCGACGAGTGCGAGCGGTGGTTCGACCGCGAGGCCACCGGCGCGACCTGCGCGAAATTCGGCGAGCACGCGCGTCGCGACGCGATCCATCCGGGGGTGCACGAACCGCGCGCGTTTTGCGTGCAAACCCTGTGCGGCCGCAGCGTCGAAAAGCGCGAGTGTGCCACCCGCGGGCCAGACGAAACACACGCGCCCACGCCGGCCGAGCGCAAGACGCGCAGCCCGCGTGAAGTCCCCGAGCGCGCCGGCCCCCGCGCGACCCGAACCGTCGTCGCCGATGTGGGCCACTTCCCGTAGTGGATCGTCGGGCTCCGTCGTGGCGCCCGACGCCCAGTACGGCGGATTGGCGACGACGACTCGTGCCGAGCCACGCCGCGCGCGTGCGGCATCGACGACGTCGCATTCCGCGACGAGCACTCGCTCCGCAACGCCGTTGGCGCTGACATTCGTACGAAGACATTGCGCGTACTGCGACTCGCGCTCCACGGCGACCGCACGCAGCGACGGGTTCAAGCGGGTGAGCGCCAGCGTGACGGCACCGACGCCTGCGCCGAGGTCGAACAACAGCGACTCGCACGGCCCGACGAAGGCCGCGAGCAGCCACGCGTCGATCGGAACGCGATAACCTCTCGGCGGCTGGACGATCGAGATCCGCCCACCAAGAACCGCCTCGGGCGCGACGCCGGAGATCGTCAGCGCTGCACCTGCCACGGTCGCAATCCGCGAACGGTGACCGTGGTCACCGCGTCCGGAAAGACCCTGGCCTGGTAGAACCCCGAATGAACGAGCTGACCGTTCGCGTCGTACCCGACCGCGGCCACTCGCACGGGCCCGGGCGTCACGTCGAGCATCGCGTACAGACCCAGGATCTGCGTTCCACGCGACGATCGAGACATGTCGGGCAACGGGCGCGTGTCGTTGTCGCTGAAGTACACGGTGCTCTCGAAATTCGGTGCCGGATTGATGTAGACCGTGGCGTTTGAGAGCCGCACGTCGTCGCAGTCGTGAACTTCGCCAGCGACCGCGCCGTGTCCGACCGGAATGCCCGTCGGAAGCGCGGCGGTGGACGGAATGATGGTCCAGTCGGCGTTCGCGAGCACGCGCGCGCGGATGTAGACAGCCGGTCCGGTGATCGATGGCGGGATTGTTCGGCCCATCTGGTACTCGGGCACACGACCGATCTCCGAATTGCGAATCGCCAATGTGTAGTCGTAGATCGGATGCGCGAAGAAATCGCGCGCAGCCATCGCGTCGCTCGGATCGCCCCTGGTCACAATGACTAGCGGTCGCTCGGTAGGAATGTTCGGGATGCTGTACGCGCCCAGGCGCCGGTGGGTGCGCACGTTTCCGGAGTTGTCCAGCTCGTCTTCTTCCTCGCTCCACATGCGTGCCGTATCCGTGATGTCGAATCCCAGCGATCGCCCGGGCGTTCCTTCGGCACCGACCTCGAACACTTCGACCCGAACGTGTTGCGAGTCGCCGCCCGTTCCGAAGACGTCCGCGACACCCCAGATCGTGACCATTTGGGTCATCGCAAGGGGCGGCGGATTCATTGGATCGAAGCTGGAATAGCAGGCGAGGTTCGCCGGGGTTGGAACCGTCGCCGTTCGGTCGCAGTACTCGCGTGACGGGCCCATACTCAATTGGGCACACGGCGTGCGCACAAGTCGCTCCGTCGGCATCGACGTGGGTGTGACGCAGACGCCGCACGTAGCGACCTGCCCGGCGGCCGCGTTGCACGTCACGCTCGTGCCCGCGCTGCAGTACCGATCCCCGGGCAGCCCCGATGCGGTCATCGTGTCCGCGGCGTCGGTGGGCTGCGTGTCGGACGGCGGCGGGGAGGTGCCGCATGCAGTCGTTGCGAGTCCGAGGAACAGGATCGGGGCGAGCGCGCGAGAAGTCATGGTTCGAAGCGTCTCCGGTAGCATTCGGGGAAGGGGCGCGTGGACGGTAGCAGAACCCGCGGGAACAGGGGAGGGTGGCGGGTCGGGTAGATTCTTGGGCGGGCCGTTCGGGCAGTGATATCGTTCCGCCCGGAGGCCGACGCCCGATGCCGCTGATCGAAACCGAGGAAGCTGCCCGACGACTGGCGCGCGCCATCGCGAGCGACTTGTCACTGTACAACGAAGAGAAGATCACGCGGGGAATCACCGAGGACAAGCTGTTCACGGCGATCTCCGAGGAAATCGAAGAAGGCCGAGCGCTGTTCAAGAGCCGCGTCGCACCCGAACTGTTCAACAAGAACTTCTACGGGCGTGCGATCGTGGACATCCTGGTTCGCTCGAAACGGCACATCAAGTCCAAGGTCTGGTGACGGTGCGGCAGTTCGACTTCGTCGCGGGTGCGACGGAGTCCGGCGAGCGGATCGATCGAGTGTGCGCCGCGCGCCTCGCAACGGCGGGCGTCACGCGTTCGCAGCTCGAGCGATCGTTCGACGCGAAGTTCGTTCGCGTGGCGGGTCGACCGGTCAAACCTTCGTACCGCGTGCGCGGCGGCGACGCGATCGACGTCGAGCTGCCGGCCGCCGAAGCGCCCTCGGCCGAACCTGAGGACATTCCGCTACGGATCGTGTTCGAAGACGCGCACCTCATGGTCGTCGACAAGCCCGCGGGCCTCGTCGTGCATCCGGCCAAGGGTCACGCGAGCGGGACGCTGGTAAACGCCGTCCGTTTTCACGCCGACGTGGCGGACACTGCCGACCCGCTGCGACCGGGAATCGTGCATCGACTCGACAAGGACACGTCGGGACTGCTTGTCGTCGCCAAGACCGCTCTCGCTCGCGAAGGGCTCACCGCGCTCTTCAAGCGGCACGACATTGGCCGCAGCTACCTCGCGATCGTCGTCGGCGATCCCCCCGAGCGGCTCGACTTCGACACGCTGCATGGGCGTCACCCGCGCGACCGAAAGCGATTCAGCGGCCGCGTCCGCGAGGGCCGTCGGGCCGTCACGCACGTCGCGGTTGTCGAACGGTTCGCAGGCGGAAGCGCGACGCTCGTGCGATGCCGTCTCGAGACCGGTCGGACACATCAGATCCGCATGCATCTCTCGGAGGGCGGATACCCGATCCTCGGTGACGCGCTGTACGGTTCACGTTCGAGACACCCGCACGTTCGCACGATCGGCGACGCGCTCGGGCGCCAGGCGCTGCACGCGGAACGGCTGAGTTTCGTGCACCCGACGACTGGACAGGCGCTGACGTTTGATTCCGCGCCGCCAGCGGACATCGACGCAGCAATCGTAGCGCTGCGCGGTCACGCGGACGGCCCGGCAGGGGGGATGCTCCCCGGCGACGGCAAGAAGTCCAATAGAAAGTCGGTGGCGAAAAGATAGTGCTACGCAGAGCGGGCAATGAATGACGTCCGATGTGGAGGAAGCGAGCCAATACACACCGATCTGCACGAGGCCGTTTTCGTCGGGCACTCCCGGGCCGATGAATCGGCCGGCTACGCTTGACCGGGCCGCCTGCGCGACCCTTCCCAGGTACCCGGTCTGGGGTTCACTCGCTCACCCATCGCGCGCACGGGAAGCAGGATCCCCACGGCCAATCTTGATCACCCGTCGCCTTTGGCGGCTCGCTGCCGCAACGCGTCCGACTCGACGCGTTCCCGTCGCGCCTCGGATTTGCGATGGTGCAAGTCGTTTTCCTGCGCGAGCGCGTCGAGTGCATCGGCGAGACTTCGACATGCCTGCGGTTCGTGCTGGCCCAGCGCCGTCCAACGCTTGCGCTCGTCGGCGACCCACGCCCGCGCGACACCGACGGCGCGCGATGGATCGCCAGCATCCCGCGCAGCGGCGAGACTCCACGCCCATGCACGCGATCGCGCGGCACGAGGCGCTGCCTCGTCGGCGCCCTCGGACGCTTCCAACCATGCCCGTGCGTATCGCTCGCACGCCCACAAGTGTCCCGTCTCCCGCGCGAGCCCGAGAACCTGCTCGCACGCCTCGGCGATTTCCTGTTGATCGAACCGCTCGCGGGCGGCGAACACCGCGTCGGCGCGTTCGACGGCCAACTCCAGCGCACGGTCGGATTGTCCCGTCGCACGCAACGCGTGCGCGACGTCGCCCAGTGCGCGTTGGACGACCGCAGCTCGCCCCTCGGCTCGAGCCGCCGCGAGAAACTCCTCCGCGATGAACAAGTGCGAGGGACCATCGGCGTGCGCGCGCGACGCTCGGCTGGCGGCGCCGAACACTTCCGTCATCGTGCCGAGGTCGCCCCCGCTTGCGACCACGCGCCGCGCGCAACGCAGCGCATCGGCCCACAGCGGCATGGCGCGCGCGGAACCTGCGCCGCTCTCGACATGCCGCGCTTTCAACGCCAACGCGCCGGCGATGCCCTCGCCGTGGTCGTCGCCCCGCTCGTGTCGCTCGCGCTCGAGAGCGGTCAGACGTTCGAGAACTTCCGCCGTTGCGACCTCGTCGTTCCACGGCTCGAGCATTCGGATCGCGTCGCGGTGCGCGCGCGCGATGTCGAGACGGCGTCGAGCCCGTGACCATGCGAAGCCCGACTGGGCGATTCGAACGCGCTCAGCGAGCGCCGCGAGAATCGCCGTGACCTCGGGACGATGGTTCGTTCTGGGCGCCGCCGTGCGGTAGGCCATCGGCGCTCGGCTCCTCAGTCCTCGAGCAGCTTTCGCATGCGACGCGCGTCGGAGTACATGTCGACGTTCGTGAATACCACGTAGCGCTGGGCCACCGCGGTGTCGCGAACGGTCTTCGCGGCCGCCTCGAGCGTTGCGTCTTCGTATCGCGACTTGTGTCCCGCCGGCCCGTTGAGCCGGTAGTACGCGAGTTCGGTTTTCGCGAACGGCGGGTGCCGCGCGGGATCGCGGGCCACGGTCACTCGGAGATCTTTCACCGTTGCCTCGGCCTCCCGCAATTCCCACGTCGCGGGCGGTTCCCAGATCGCCGGGGGGAGTTTGGGCCGCGCCACTCGCTCGAAGAACAGCCGGACCGCCGCTCGGTTGGCCTTGCCCGCCGGCAACTCGGGGGGTGTCACGACCACGATGAACCGGGCCGCGAGGTCTCGGGCGACCGGAAGAAAGGTTTCCCACGCGGCGTCGCTCGCGGCGGACGGCTTGAATCCGTCGAGACCGATCTCACGGGGCGACATGGCAGCGAACGCAAAATCCAGTGGCGCTTCGCGTTTCCATCGACGCACGAGGGCCGGTCCGGGCACGCCGATGTGCGTGTCGGAAATCTCGACGAACTCGAACTCTCGGAGGTAACGCGTCGCGGGAACGGGGAAACCCGAACAACCGACCAGCAGCATGGTGGGGCAGTATACCCCTCTTCTGGCAATTCGTTTCCCGTCTGCGCTTTCCTTTGAGTACAATGCCGTCGTGCTTCGGTTCCGTACGCTCGCCGCAGGCGTGCTCGCGCTCGCGGCGCTTATGTTTCCACGGGGGGCAAGGTCGCAGGAGATTTTCCTCCTCGAGCGTCCCCGCGCCCTAGACGTGCAACTTTTCGAGCCGTCGCCGAGCCCGCGCTCGATCCTCAGTCTGGATACCGCAAGCGTTCCGAGCCACTTGTCGCTCACCGTCGGGCTGTGGAGCAGCTACGCACTTGGCCCCTTCCGCGGCGACCTCCGGGCGCCGGACGGCACGTTGCTGTCTTCGTTCAACATCGTCCAGCACTTGTTCCAGACCGAGGCGCATCTTTCGTTGGGACTGTTCGAATACTTCGAGGTGGGCCTCGCGATGCCGGCGGTGTTCACGTCGAGCCGGCCCGAGACCGCGGATCACACGTCCATCGACCTCGACGCCGCGACGGAGCTGCAAGGCGCGTTTCGCCCCGGCGATTTGCGGGTTTTCGTGAAGATTCCGTTCCTCCGCGGGAACACGGCGTTCGCGTTGCGAGCCGGCGCGTCGTTCCCGACGGGGTTCGCCGACGCGTTCAACGGCAACGTCGGCTGGACGTTCACGCCCGCCGCGGTGTTCTCGCAGACCGCCGGAATTCTCACGTTTGCCGCCAACCTCGGGTTCCGATTTCGCCAGCGAAACGGATTTGCGGATTTCGCACTCGACGATGAACTGATCTACGGCGTCGGAGCGCGCCTTGCGTTCACGCAGACGGTGGGGCTCAACGCCGAAGTCAACGGACGGTTCGGATTGTCCGCCGGCGGCATCGAGGGCAATCGCATCCCGCTCGAAGCGCTGCTGGGCGCGTACGTTCAGCCAGCGTCCGCGGTGCAGATTCACTTCGGGATCGGACGCGGGCTCTCGGGCGGGTACGGGTCCGAAGACTTTCGCGGGTTCGTCGGTGTTCGACTCACGGCCACGCGGAGCTCGTGCACGTCCGGGCCGGAGGACTTCGACGGTTTTCAAGACGGTGATTTCTGTGCCGATCCCGACAACGACAACGACGGCATTCTGGACGCTGCCGATCGCTGCCCGAACGACGCCGAGGATCGCGATGGCATCCTGGACGAAGACGGCTGTCCGGATCCGGACAACGACTCCGACGGCGTTCTCGACGACAACGACCGCTGCCCCGTCGAGCCCGAGGATCGCGACGGTTTCGACGACACCGACGGATGCCCCGAAGGGGACAACGATCGCGACGGTGTGCCAGACGCTACGGATCAGTGCCCGCGGGAGCCCGAGGATCCGGACGGCTACCAGGACGACGATGGCTGCCCCGAGCCGGGTCCCGAGGCGGTCACCGTCACGCGAACCGACACGCACCTGCTGCTCTCGCAGCGAGTGTTCTTCGATTACGATCGGGACACCATTCGTGACGTGTCGCTTCCGATTCTCAACGAAGTCGCCAACACGCTGAACCGCAACCCGGACATCACACGGGTTCGCGTCGAGGGCTATACCGACGGCCAGGGCGACCTGCAGTACAACATGGACTTGTCGGTTCGCCGCGCGCGCGCCGTCGTCGAGTACATGGTCTCCCGCGGCGTCAATCGCGGGATCATGGAGTTCCGCGGGTACGGATCGACGCACTACGTTGCGGACGACTCGACGCCCGAAGGGCAGGCACTGAACCGACGCGTGGAATTCACCATCGTCGCGCAGCATCATGCCGCGGCCCCGACGCCCCAAGCGCAGAATCCCCCCCCCGGGGGGGGCGAGACCCCCGGCACGACGGGTCGCCGCCGCCGCCGTCGCCACGCGGTCCCGTAGCGCGTCGATTTCGGTCCTCTCTCGCCGCGTGAGCGACTAAGAATCGCGCCGCCCGTGCGCATCGAAATCGATCCAGTTCATCCCGAGCCGCGAAAGATCGCGCGCGCCGCGTCGGCGATCGCCGCGGGCGGCGTCATCGCGTACCCGACCGACACCGTGTATGGCCTCGGCTGCGATCTCGGGAACAAGCGGGCGATCGACCTGCTCTACGAGGTCAAGCGTATGGACCGGACGCAACCGCTGGCGTTCCTCGTGCCGGACCTCTCGCACATCGCCCGGTACGCCGTCGTCCAGGACTTTCACTATCGATTCATCAAACACCTGATCCCGGGACCGTACACGTTCGTGCTCCAGGCGACGCGCGATGTGCCGAAACTCGTCATGACGAAGCGCAAGACCATCGGCATCCGCGTCCCGGACCATGCCGTGACCCAGGCGCTCCTGCTCGCGTGCGACGGCGCGATCATGAACACCAGCGCAGTGCATTCTAGTGAGGGCGCGGACGCCATCGTCGATCCCGAGACGATCGACGAGCGGTTTCCAAGGCTGGAACTCATTCTCGACGCGGGCATCGGCGAGCCGGTGGCCTCGACGGTCATCGACCTGACGGGCGAAGAGCCCGCGTTGATTCGCGAGGGCGCGGGGATGGATCGGATCGCGCACCTGTTCGGCGAGCGGACGTCCCTGCCGCCGGACTGGCCCATGGACTGAGCGAACGCCATCGGGGCTTGGATTGTAGCCGTCTTGGCCTTAGGTTCCGCCCTCGTGGCGAAGTCCCCATTGCGCAAACGTCGGTGGGGCTGGCTGATCTGGCTCGCATTGCTCGCCGCCGGCATCTACGGCGTACGTCGCTGGTCTCGGTCCCGGCGCACGGCGGCCACGAGCGTTCGGGTGCACCGCGTCGTTCGCGGAAATGTGCGGGACCTCGTCTCGACGCTCGCAGCGGGGCGTCTGGCGGCCGAGCGCGAGGCGACCGTTCGTGCAGAAATCGCGGGCACCGTGCTTCGACTGCATCACCGTCGCGGCGAACTCGTTCACGCGGGTGACTTGATCGTGTCGTACGACAATCGTGAGATGGTGAATCGTGTTCGAGCGGCGCAGGCGGCCCTCGTGCTGACTCGCGCGCAGACCGCGCAAGCCCGCGCGAGCGCCGAACTCGCGAACGCCAACCGGCAGCGTGCGCAGGGCTTGGCACAACGGGGCGTGACGCCGACGGCGGAAGTCGAAACGCTCGCGCGGCAGCATGACATCGCCGTCAGCGCGGTGCGGACGGCCCAAACCGGGGCGGTGCAGGGCGGCGCAAACATCGCGCTCGCTCGCGATGCGCTGCGGCGTGCAGAAGTGCGCGCGCCGTTCGACGGCGTGTTGCTCACGACGAACGTCGAGCAGGGCGAAGTGACCGTTCCCGGCGCGCCGCTGTTCTCGATTGCGGACGTCTCGCGGCTCCACGTCGATGGCGAACTCGACGAGTCCGACATGGGCCGGGTCGAAGTGCACATGCCGGCCGAGGTCTCGTTCGACGCGTTCGTCGGGCAGCGATTTCGCGGCCGTCTCGAAGAGATTGCGCCGAGTGTGACGCGGGACCTACGCGGCAACCGCTCGGTGTCGATCCGCGTGTCGGTCTTGCCGGATGCGCGGCTTCGCGTGGGCATGAGCGCGGACGTCGATGTGGTCGTGGCCACGCGAGAAAATGTGATCTTCGTGCCGCCCAATGCGGTCCTCGGTCGCGGGACCGATCGCGCCGTAATGGTTGTCGACCGCGGGGTGGCGCGTCGTCGGCGGATCGATGTGGGCGTCGCGACGTGGGAAGCCGTCGAAGTGCGATCGGGGCTTCGACCGGCAGACGTGGTGATTCTCTCTGCGACGGACCTCGCGGACGGCGCTCCCGTGACACTTCGACCCGACAATGGCCACGCACCCGCGGCACCGACGCGATGATCGACGGCGTCGGCGTTGACGCCGGCGGGGACGCCGCACGGGACGCCGCACGAGACGCTGCGGCCGAGCCGTTGATGGTCGTGCGCGATCTCGAGCGCACGTTCCAGATGGGCGATGAGACGGTCCGCGCGCTGCGAGGCGTGACGTTCGACATTCATCGCGGAGAGTATGTCGCCCTGATCGGCCCGAGCGGCTCGGGCAAGAGCACGATGATGTACACGCTGGGCTGCCTGGACACCCCGACCGGCGGTACGTATGCGCTCGCCGGATACGACGTGAGAGCATTGAACGACGAGGAAGCGGCCGCACTCCGCAATCAGTTCATCGGCTTCGTGTTCCAGGCGTTCAACCTGCTCGCGCGAACCACCGCGCTCGACAACGTCGCCCTGCCGTTGCGGTACGCGGGAGTTCGGCGCGGACTGCGCCGCGAGAAGTCCAGGGTTGCGCTCGAACGCGTGGGTCTCGCGCATCGGCTCGATCACACCCCCGATCGACTCTCGGGTGGCGAGCGACAACGTGTTGCGATTGCGCGGGCGATCGTGACGGAGCCGCAACTGCTTCTCTGCGACGAGCCCACTGGAAACCTCGACACGAAGGTGGGGGGCGAGATCGCAGCATTGTTCGAGCGGCTCAATCACGAACTCGGCGTCACGGTCGTCATCGTCACGCACGACCCGACCATGGCGCGGCGAGCGCGACGCATCATCAAGCTGGTCGATGGGGAGCTCGTCTACGACGGCCCACCGACCGGCGAGGGCGCAGGTCTCGGGCTGTGATCGAGCACCTTCTGTCGGCGTTTGCTTCGCTCTCGGCCAACAAGATCCGTGCGGGCCTGACGATGCTCGGCGTGATCATCGGCGTGCTCGCCGTGACGCTCCTCGTCGGCGTCGGCGACGGCGCGCGCATCTACCTCGACCGGCAGATCTCGTCCCTCGGCACCAATCTCATGCAGATCGTGCCGGGCCGGCGCGAGACGCGCGGCGGATTCGCGCCTCCACCCGGCGGTAGCTCCCGTCCGCTCACGATGGACGACGTGCACGCGATCGAACGGCAGTCGACGCTTCTCCGCGGTTGGAGCCCGATGCAGCTCGGAGGAGGGTCCGTGCGCTACATGGGTCGGCAGCGCGACACGACCATCTTGGGTGTCGGCCCGATGTTCAGCGATTTGCGGAACATGCACGTGGACCGCGGGTCGTTCATTCGCACCGAAGATCTCGAGGCCCGCCGGCGCGTCGCCGTCCTCGGCCGCCGCGTCGTGCGTGAGATCTTCGGCGACGAAAACCCGCTGGGTCAGGCAATTCGACTCGCCGACGCGCGGTTCCGGGTCATCGGACTGATGGAGGAAAAGGGCACATCGCTCGGTTTCGATCTCGACGACCTGGTGTTCATTCCCGCCACGACCGCACAGGATCTCTTCAACCAGGAGGGACTCTCACAGATCATCGTGGCGGCGCGGTCGCACAGCGAAACGCCCGCTGCCGTCGAAGAGATCGAGGAGATCCTTGCCCGCAGACGCAACGGCGAGCGCACGTTCAGCATCCAGACCCAGGACGATCTGCTTCGCACGTTCGGCACGTTGACCACCGCGATGACGTTCATGCTGCTCGCAATCGCGTCGATCTCGCTGATCGTCGGCGGCATTGGGATCATGAACATCATGCTGGTGAGCGTGCGGGAGCGCACGAGGGAGATCGGCGTTCGCCGCGCCGTCGGTGCAACGCGCGCGGATGTTCTCTGGCAGTTCCTGTTCGAGAGCATCACGATCTCGTCGCTCGGCGGCGCGTTTGGTCTCGGACTGGGCGCCGTCATCGTTCTCGTCGTGCAGAAGTACGCACCGGCCGTGCCCGTGGCCTTGTCGCCGTGGATCGCAGCCGTGGCGTTCGGCTCGTCGTTTGTCGTCGGCGTCGTGTCCGGCGTGGTTCCCGCGCGGCGTGCCGCGGAACTCGACCCCGTGGATGCGCTGCGCTACGAGTGAGCGCGTGGCAACTTCTGGATTTCGCTCGAGTGCCGTTGCGGCGATCGTGTTCGTCGTCGGCGCGGGTTCTGGCTTCGGTGCGGGCTTCTTCGTGCGCGGGCGATCGGCTCGCGCGCATGGCTCACGCGTCGTTTCCACGATGCGCACGGTCATCGAGGACACCGATCACAACGGGCGCCCGGATCGTTGGACCGTTCGTGATCCGCGCGGCGTCGTGCTCTCCGTCGCAACGGACACCAATCACGACGGTGCGCGCGATCGCGTAGAGTACTTCGGATCCGAGGGGCGTGTCACCCGCATCGACCGTGACGAAGACTTCGATGGGCGCTTGGACCGTTACGACACGATCACCCGCGAAGGTCGCGTGATCCTGACGCACTACGACGCCGACTGGGACGACATTCCCGAGCGGTGGATCCAGCGTGGCGGGGACGGAGAGATCGTCTCCGAGTGGGTCGATCGGAACGAAGACGGCGCGCCCGAGTTGTATCGGGCGTTCGACCGCTTTCGGCACGTGACCGAGGAAGGAGAGGATCGCGACAGTGACGGTCTGTACGAAGTGCAACGCTTCTACAACATTCACTGGACGCGTTCGCTGCCACAGGTCATCGAGCGCGACGACGATCGCGATGGGATTTTCGAACGCCGCGAAGTGTTCCAGCAAAGCGGGATACGGTTGCTCGTACAGATCGACGAAGATCGCGATGGCGAGCGCGAAGTCGCGAGATATCTCGCCCCGGACGGCACCGTTCGTCGCGAGGGCCGCGATCGCGATGGCGACGGCCACTTCGACGAATGGCACTACCCGCTGAGCACCGGCGGGTTTCGTGTTGCGCACGACGACGACGATGACCACGACATCGACCGATGGGACCCGCCGGGCGCACCGCCCGGATGGTGTGAAGCACGGTGCCGGATCGTCGCTCCGCCCTCGTCGGCGGGCGACGCCGGGGCGCCCATCCCCGTCGTGCGAGAACGGTAGGCGTCGAGCTCGCCGTTGCTGCATACTGCGCGCGTGCAGGCGGATCCCCATGAGAGGGCGCTGACGATCTTCGACGCGTTCCTTCGATACGCGCGAGATGCGGGGACGCCGCCCGCGCAGCGCAAACCCACGGCGCCCACGCTGCCGGCAATTACGGACGCCGTCAGCGACGAGGTCACCGACCCGAACCTCCCGAACCCGTCGACCGTCGCGACACGCGTAGCGCCGATCCCCACCGCCGACGATTTCGAGGACCGTCCGACGCGGGTTTCACCGATGTCCGAGGCGATCGCGTCGTCGCTGTTGCCGCTGGGCGACGAGTCCGTGTGGGACGAAGCGACGCGAGAGCGGCAGGACGTCGTCCAGGAACTCCGCGCGCAGCTGCGGCCGAGCGATCATCCACCGGCAATTCCCGCGAAGGCCCCGCCGCAGGA
>Ga0209726_10000209_pt1 | contig 121565 bp, 81 predicted proteins | sample Subgrocontami54m_FD_187453 | JGI IMG/M metagenome (GOLD analysis project Ga0209726, IMG submission 187453) | Subsurface groundwater microbial communities from S. Glens Falls, New York, USA - GMW46 contaminated, 5.4 m (SPAdes) (version 3) | ecosystem: Environmental > Aquatic > Deep subsurface >...
AGTTTCATCCGAAGCTCAATGTTGACGCAGCACTGAAAAGCGAACAGCACAAGATATGGTACAATAAAAAACAAAAGATCAAAAACAGCAAGAAATAAGTAACCGGACAAATGTCCTAATAGTAAATGAAATCACCCGGACATCCGAATAACGAAACGACGACAGCCGGGCCGAAAGGAGGGTCCATGCATATCAATGTCAAACATCAGGCCGACAGCAGTATCATACATGTCGACGGCGATTTTCTCAGTGAACCGGACCAGGAGAGATTCCGACAGCGAATCAAGGAGATCGTCGATCAGGGCAGGAAACATATCATCGTCGACCTCTCACGAGTCGGCCATATCAACAGTTGCGGACTTGGATCGCTCGTGTGCGGACTAGTCGCCGCGAGAAGAGCCGGCGGCGAGCTTGTCCTGCTGAGTCCCGGAGAGAAAATACAGCGTCTTTTCGAGATCACGAAGCTCAATACCGTGTTTCATATTTACCCGAGCGTCGCGAGCGCTCTCTCGCACGAGCACCTGGCGCAAAACTGAGCCCTCGGCTAGTGATGGCGCTAGCCATTCGGGAGCTTCAAAGTCAGCAGTTACCCAAGGCTTGACTTTCAGACAGGGCTTTTCTATTTTTGCGGGTAAGCCAGGGAATTGTTCTCAAACTTGTTCGGTGATACGAAATGTTCTGTCCCCAATGCGGTGAAAACCAGATAGCCGGAGCAAAGTTCTGTCACAAATGCGGTCTGAGATTCGACGCTCCGGGTGGAGCCCCGCCTCCGCTCGCGGCGCCGCAGGTCCCATACCCTCAAAAACAGGGAAGAGGAGCCCTCATCCTGACGCTCGGCATCCTCTCGCTTGTGCTGTTCGGGCCGCTCACCGGAATACCCGCCTGGATCATGGGGCATTCCGACATGAAGGAGATCCGCGCCGGGAGAATCGCTTCCCACGAATCGGGCCTCACGAACGCCGGCATGGTGCTCGGCATCGTCGGCACGTGCATCGGCGCGATCGTCATCATCGGCATCTTCCTCGCCATCGCAATTGCGATCATCGGCGCTTCGCGCGTCTGAAGGACCACCCGCGCTCCACCTTTCAAAAACAAAACCTGTCGCCATGCCTTCGAAGCCGCATTACTCGACCTTTGAGACGGAGCTCACCGTTCGCCCCGACGATATCGACATGAACAATCATGTCCATAATTCGAAGTATCTTGATTATGTCCTTGCGGCACGCTATGACCAGATGAAGCGATGCTACAAAATGTCGATGGACGAATTTCTTGCACTCGGGTTGACGTGGGTCGTCAAGACATGCTTCATCGAATTCAAGCGTCCGCTCGTTCTCGGGGACACGATCATTGTACGGACCGGCATTCGGGAGGTCGGTGAGGCGGGTGCGGCTGTGAAATTTGAGATCATCAGGAAGGACAAGGGAAAGCTTGCCGCTGACGGGTATTTCGAGTATGCGATGGTGAATGTGCAGACTGGCCGTGCCGAGAAGATTCCCCCCGCGATCGTCGACAAATACAGCGTCTAAGCATAAAAAAAATCCCGTGGCGCCATCAGCGCCACGGGACGATGGTTCTTCTATGTTCGATCAGATCTTGGTGACGTTGGCCGCCTGAAGTCCTTTCGGACCGCGCTCGACCTCGAATTCCACCTGATCGCCTTCGTTCAAAGACTTATAACCGTCGCCGACGATCGCCTTGAAATGGACGAATACATCTTCGCCGCCGGCGCGTGAAATGAAACCGTAGCCTTTGGCTCCGTTGAACCACTTGACTGTTCCCTTTTCCATGGAACTAATCCTTTCTTGAAGTATTTCTACCGGCTTACTGCCGGCAAGCGTACGCCGTACCGCCGTGGGCGGGATGCTCTCAAAATCGCATCAGAGTGGCATCTCCAGCACCATCCTCCGCGATTTTCGACTGCTGGCGTTACGCAACCTCAATGGGTTACAACGCTACATCAGCGACATCTTAAAAGCGAGACCGTTGCATCGTTGACCGATCAACAGCCCATGCCTGCAGGTCAACCTGCAGGACGAAAACGGTGTACTGTTAACTGCGATTTCAACATACATAATTCTTCGCCCATTTCAAAGACCTTTTCCACGTTCCGTGCTTTCGCTCATTGATTGTTGGAAATCCGCCGAATAAATGATATTTTCATGAAACAGGAACCCGATGCGCTTAGCCGTTGTCCAGACAAATCCGATCTTCGGTGAGGTCGAAACGAATATCCGGAATGCGATTTCTCTCATGGAACAAGAGAGTGCCGATCTCTATGTGCTCCCTGAGCTTTTTAATACCGGATATAACTTCGTCGACGCCGATGAAGTAGCCCGCCTCGCGGAATCCGCTGATGGGAAGACCTCCCGCTCGCTCGCCGAGTTCGCAGCGAAGACAAAATCGTATGTCGTCTTCGGCTTCGCGGAGAAGTCGGACTTTCTCTATAACTCCGCGGGACTTGTCGGACCGACCGGAATGGTCGGGATCTACCGAAAAGTTCATCTCTATTATCGAGAGACGCTTTTCTTCGCGGCAGGAAACCGGGGCTTCCCCGTGCTCGAACTGCCGTTCGGCAAGGTCGGCATGATGATCTGTTTTGATTGGATCTATCCGGAGAGCGCACGCTCCCTCACCCTGCGCGGAGCTCAGCTGATCGCCCATCCTTCGAATCTTGTCCTCCCCTATTGCCCCGACGCGATGATCACGAGATGCCTGGAGAATCGGGTCTTCGCGGCGACCGCCAACCGCATTGGCGTAGAAGATCGTGGAGGGCTGATGCTCCGGTATATCGGCAGGAGCGAGATCGTCTCGCCGCGAGGCGAGATTCTGACGTCGTTTGGAACCGATGAGGTCGGTGTGAGAATCGCCGAGGTCGATCTCACCGCCGCCAGCAATAAACAGATCAATGAGTTTAATGATTTGCTGGCCGGTCGCAAGACCGACCAGTACTTTCCCGGCTGAATTTCTTCACCGACGTTACGGACAACGCGCTTTGTGTGTTTCTTCTTTGCTGATTCGGCACATCATTAAACTCAACCCCCACCCTGAGCTTCTCCTTCCCCAAAAATCTAGAAACAGGCCAAGGTGAGGGACAGGGATGAGTCATTCGTTGCAGGCTGTCCGAAGCAGCATCAGCGTCTTGACGCAGTTTGTGGCTGGTACGATCATGCCGGGACTCCCCGTCGTTCGCGGTATGTCACAACCATGAGCCACAGCATTGTGGCGGCAAGGAGTCGAAGATACGGGAAGACGAACGACAGCGAGTGACCTCCGGGAGAAACGGACGCCGGCAGCCAGCCGAAGATCGCATACGACAGCAAACCGAACGCCGGAAACATAGTCCATGAAACGCCTCGCTGAAGAAGATCGGACAACATGAACCAGAGAGGAAACACGAGAAGAACATAGTGATGTTCGGCCGCAAGAGGCGTGAAGAGAACGCTGAGCATGAGAATCGCAAGAAATCCTCTTGATTGCGATTCCGGTAAAGCAGCCCGTGTCGATCGAAATGTGAAATAGATCATGGCCAGGAGCAGTGTGACAGTGATGATCCATATCCACACTTCGCTCGGGAAGAACCTGAGCGTTGACAACCATGGAGAAGAAAGAACGAGCGCACCGATCAGCGCGGGGATGGAGGGGAGGCCGGTGACGGCGACATCCATCGACCGGAATGAAGCGAACAGTCTTTCGATATGGCTCTGGTAAGCTTCGATCCCCAGAACCATCAGCAGGATTCCTGTCCCGACGACGAGGGTGCCGAGGGTGAATACAAGTTCCTTCCAGCGACGCTCCACGATGAGAAGCGGAATAAACATCCATCCAAAATATTTCAGGAGGAGGAGCATGGCCAGCGAACAGCCGGCGAGCCATGGCTTCCGATCATTGAGTCCCTTCCAGAAAAGAAGAACAAGAAACAGCATGAGCACATAGATCTGTCCGCGCTGAAGATTGCGCAGAAAGGGAATGGTCACCACCAGCATTCCGAGAAACAGCATGCCGTATCCTGGCCGTGCACGTATGCCAAACATCTCTCTGCCCAGATACCATATGCCCCCGGCAAGGACGAGGCTGAGCAGATTCCAGAAAACTTTCGCGCGGTATGGATCGAGGTTTGCCAGAGGAATCATCACGAGAGAAATGCCGGGCGGGTTCACGTACATGAGCATGTTCGTATCGCGCGTGCTGACGCTCTTCACCTGTTCCCGGAACCAGGCATCGTTGTACATCGATGCGATGGAATCGCCTCTTGTGACGATCCGCGAGGCGGTAAAGTACCCTGTGAAATCGGAGAGGTGGGACTGGGAACCGAAGAAGCCGAGGCCAACCGTGGAGGCGACGCCGGCGACGACGATGGCGGTGATCGTCAGTCGTAGCCTGCGGGAGAGTTCGGGGTGGTTCACCGTTCCTTCGTGTTCGTTCATTCCAGTTGTCTGAATATAAGAAAAATGCCGGCGGGAGGGTACTGTCCAATTTAAGAATGAACTGCCACGAAGGACCCCTTCGGGGAAGTGATCCTTCTGATCGGATCGACCGGGCGCAAAACAAAAAAAATAAAAAAGCATCCACGCAACCAACCAATTAACCAACTAACCAGCTAACCAATCAAGCAGTTGATTTTCAACGGATTCTTTTGTAGCATTGTACCGGCATTGGTTCCCTAATTCAAATTTTTCATTCACTTTCCAAGGAGGAAGTATGAATAAAAAAGTCTGGATAGGTTTCATTGCGGTCTACGTCGCAATGGTTGTGACAAATACGATCATTCACATGTGGCTGCTTGCCGGGGCTTACCATTCCGAACAGATGATGAAGTTGATGCGGCCCGAATCCGATGGGACCATGTGGATCTATTTTGTGACGTCGGCGATCGTGTCGTTCTTCTTCACGCTGATTTTCTCGAAAGGGTACGAAGGCAAAGGAATGGTGGAGGGGGTGCGGTACGGCTTCTATGTCGGTCTTCTCATGGCAACACCATGGGCGTATGATTCCTACGCTTCCTATCCGATCCCGTACTCGCTTGTTCTCCAATGGTTTCTCTACGGCACGGTTCAATATATCATTCTCGGTATTGTCGTGGCGATGGTGTTTGGAAAGAAAGAGGCCGCAGCGGCGGCGTGACCGATCCGGTTCTCGGAACGGCGTTCATCTGCGCAGGCGGGTGAACGCCTTTTTTTTTGAGAACTCCCGACGATTGATTACATTGGCACACGCATGCCGCCGTCAATGAACATTCTCATCACGAACTCCACCGACATCTACGGAGGCGGTGAATTTTACGTTCTCGAGCTTGCGCGCTCGCTCCGGGATCGGCGCCATCATGTGACGGTCTGTTGTAAACCGGAGAACCTTCTCCGGAGAAAATGTGATCAAGCGGGGATCCCGGTCATTCCTCTCGATTTTCCATCAACGGGACGCCTGGCACATTTTATCTTCCGGCTGAGGAACATCATCAGGGAAAGAGACATCGAGATCGTCCATACAAACAGCAATTACGATCGAACAGTCGGTGCCTTCGCTGCGTACTTCTCCGGCGTCAAACATGTCACTAATGTTCACAGCTTTCATTCGATTCAGCACAACGTGACCCACTGGGTTCGAAACCGGTTTGCGACCGATCATTTTCTCGTCGATGGGCTGTGCGTCAAGGATCTTCTTGTTCGTGACGACAAAATTCCTTCGTCGAAGATCTCCGTCGTCCATTTAGGCGTCGACTCTGCGATGATGAAGAAAGATCCGGCGGCGCGTGAACGGGTCCGGCGTGAGTTCGGCGTCGCGCCCGATAATGTCATCATCGGGAATGTGGGACGGCTCGTGCCGATGAAAGGGCAGGAGTTCCTCCTCCGAGGGTTTGCCGGCGTTGCGCAGGAGTTCCCAAAGGCAGTGCTGTTCATTGTGGGTGATGGGGAGTTGATGGGCAAGCTCAAGGCCCTGGCGGAGGAGCTGCGGATCGGTCCCCGGACGATTTTCGCCGGCTTCCGGGACGATCTTACGCCGGTCTACTCCGCCTTCGATATCTATGTCCATTCCTCAATTGAAGGAGGCGGCGAGACATTTCCGTTTGCGGTACTGCAGGCGCTTGCCGAAGAGCTACCGGTCGTTGTGACGAAGGTGGGCGACGTTTCCGAGATGGTGGACGAGGGAGTTAACGGCTTTGTTGTCCCCGACAGCGATCCAGCGATCATTGGCGCTTCGATCGCCAGGCTCCTTGGAGACCGGAGTCTTCAAAAACAGATGGCAGAGGGGAGTTACCGTCGTTTTTTGCGTCTCTTTACGAGGGAAAAGATGGTCGACGAGATCGAGCGCGTCTACAATAGAGTGTGGGGTGCGCGTGCCTGATTATCGTCAACAACGACTGAAAACGCAGGAATCAGCACCGCACGATGATGGCCCTGTCTGGATATCATGATACAACACCAGCCTCAGCTAGAGTTTGTATTTTGCGTCCCCATTCTCTAAATTACTAAGCTATAGGAGTGTCTTATCATGATCAATTCGGTCTGAACGCAATGGATGTAGGGCAACAGCTTCAGGAAGAAAATAACCGTCTTCGCAAGGCCGTGGAGGAACTCTCGATCCTCAACGAACTAGCGCGGGTCATCAGCTCGACGATGAACCTCGATGCCGTCATCGAGAAAGTCGTCAAGCAATCCGTGAAGGCCATCCACGGACAGCAGGGGATGATCACGCTCGTCGATGAACAGGCGCCGACGGAGATGAAGACGCTCATCCGCGCCCAGAACTCGACCTCGGCCCATGAAAATTTTCATCTGACTCAGAATGTTCTCGGCTGGATGATGATCAACAAGAAGCCGTTGTTGACCAACGACATTGTCTCGGATCCGCGTTTTTCCGGAGTTCGTGCCGAAGGCGATCAGAGATCGCTGTTGTGTGTTCCCTTGCTGGTAAAGAATCGGCTTATCGGTATCCTTGCGGTGTTCAATAAGAAGGACGGAAAGGAATTTACGGAAGAGGACAAGCGTCTTCTTTCGATCATCGCCGCCCAATCGGGTCAGATTCTTGAGAACGCGCGCCTGGCGGAGCAGGAACGATCCCTCCTCAGCATGCAGGAGCAGGTACGGCTCGCATCTCAAATCCAGCTTGAACTCCTGCCGAAGAAAGTCCCCGAGATCCCCGGCTATGACATCGCCGGCAAGAGTATGGCTGCCCAGACAGTGGGAGGAGATTATTTTGATTTCATCACGATCGATGAGAAGAATCTTGCCATTTGCCTCGGCGACGTTTCGGGAAAAGGGCTGCCGGCTTCACTCCTGATGGCGAATACACAGGCGACGCTTCGCGGCCAGAGCCTGTTGACGAATTCTCCGAAGGAATGCATCGTGAGATCGAACAAATTGCTCTACCAGAGCACGAGCGACGAGAAATTTGTCACACTCTTTTATGGAATTCTCGACACAATACAACATCAATTCCGGTTTTGTAATGCCGGCCACGATAATCCGTATCTCTTCTCCCACGGGAAGGCATCGCGCCGACTGAATACGGGCGGCGTGGTGTTGAGCATCATGGAGTTCTTTCCCTATGAAGAAGAGGTGACGCCGCTCCATCCCGGAGACATGCTTGTGATCTATTCCGACGGGATACCCGAAGCGATGAATTCAAACGAGGAACTTTTTACTGATACGAGGCTCGGAGAACTCCTGGAGCAATGCACCAAATTTTCCGCGGCGGAAGTCATCGACAAAGCTTTTGCAGCGGCCAAGGCTCATGCGGGGAGCTGGCCTCAATCGGACGATATGACGATGGTCGTTGTGAAACGCACAAACGGTTGATCACCGGGCCGGCGGACGAGCGACGGAATCACACATCAGACAGGTACGGCACGGAATATAAAACCACATCGTTCTTTAATAATTTTGATCGGAGCTGTATCGGCCATGGAAAATCATGATCGGGCCGGCGATCTCCGCGCATACGCCGGCGGGTTCCCCGCCTGCGGTCGGTCAAACAATTTTGCATTGTCTCATCGGCCCATGAACCAATCATCCTCGTGATCGGCCAGACAATATCTCACTATAAGATCCTCGAGAAATTGGGCGAAAAGGGAATGGGCATCGTCTACAAAGCCCAGGACACCAAGCTCGACCGCCTTGTCGCACTCAAATTCTTGCCTCATCATCTCACCCTCCAAACAGAAGGCGGGCAAGCAGCGAACGAAGCCGAACGCTCACGCTTTCTTCAGGAAGCCAAAGCCGCCGCCGCGCTGAATCATCCCAACATCTGCATGATTTATGGGATCGAAGAATATGGTGATGAGCAATTCATCATCATGGAATTTGTGGACGGCAAAACGCTTCGTTCCCAAATCACCAATGTCCAATCTCAAATCCCTCTCGACCAGATTGTGGATTGGGGATTACAGATTGGAGGGGCTTTAGCAGCCGCACACGAGAAAGAAATCACCCACCGCGACATCAAACCCGACAACATCATGGTCAACGCCAAGAATCAAATCAAGGTGATGGACTTTGGATTGGCAAAGTTAAAAGGCAGCTTGGGGGTGACCAGAACAGGAGCTACCGTTGGCACTATCGTTTATATGTCGCCCGAACAGATACGGGGACTCGAAGTCGACCAGCGGACCGACCTTTGGGCGTTCGGTGTGGTCCTGTACGAGATGCTCACAGGAGGGCTTCCGTTTCGCGGTCAATACGAACCTGCAATTATGTATGAAATCTTGAATGTTCATCCGAGGGCGATACAAACTGTGCGATTCGATGTGCCCGATCATCTTCAGGTTCTCGTCTCACGGTTACTCCAGAAAGATCCGACGAAGCGAATTTCTTCCGCAGCAGAAATCATTCAACTAATGAAAAAGCCGCCGGTAACAGCCCCATCAACCCTAAGTGAGAAATCCATTGCGGTGCTCTATTTTGAAAACATGAGCTCTGAGAAGGAAAGTGAGTACTTCTGTGCCGGGATGACCGAAGATATTATCACAGATCTTTCGAAGATCAAAGAACTGAAGGTTGTCTCACGGACCGACGTTCTTCCTCTTCGCAACAATGAAGCAGCGATTCAGATGTTTGAGAATGCATCATCATTGGATCCGAATTTTGCCGCAGCGTACGCTGCGCTTGCCGAGGCCTATTCATATATGTACAGCTGGTATGACGGCGATCAAAAGTGGTTAGGAAAAACCATCGAGGTCAGTCAAAAAGCACTCAATCTTGATCCGAACTCCATTGAGGCACAGTTTGGCACTGGTACAGTCTATTTTCATCAAAAACAATTAAATGAGGCAAAGCGAACATGGGAGAAAGTTATTCAACAGAATCCTGATTTTTACGACGCGTATCGTTGGTTGGGAATCTCATCAGACATGACCGGGGATTATGATGCAGCGCTGCGTTACTATGAGCAATGTGCCAGACTGAAGCCATTCAGTGAAGAACCATGGATGCATGTTGACATGACACTTCGCAGAAAGGGCGACAATCACGCTTCCGATCAAGCACAGCGCAAGCTGCTCGAAGTTGGCGCCCGTAAACTTGAAGTTAATCCTAATGACGCAATAACCTTGAGCCGAATGGCAGGTCCGTTTGCACATTTTGGAGAAATAGAAAAATCATATGCAGCGCTCAAGAGGGTCCTTGAAATTGACCCTACCGATGGGCTTGCCCAATATAATTGCGCTTGTACATACGCTGTACTGGGAAACAAGAAAGAAGCGCTCGCGTGTCTAAAAAATGCATTTCAGAGCGGCTATAAAAACGTAAACGAATGGGTTAAGAGCGATCCGGACTTAGTTTCTCTTCATAAGGATCCAGAATTTGAAGCACTCCTTGCTGAGATTGGATAAACTCTGTGATCGGACAAACAATTTCGCATTACCGCATCATTGAAAAGTTAGGGGAAGGAGGTATGGGAGTCGTCTACAAAGCCGAAGACACCAAACTCAAGCGGAATGTTGCGCTGAAGTTTTTGCCTGTTCATCTTTCAGCATCCGAGCAGGACAAAGCCCGGTTCATGCAGGAAGCACAGTCGGCTTCGGCCTTGAATCATCCCAACGTGTGCACGATACACGCGATCGAAGAACATGACGGACAACTCTTCATAGTCATGGAGTGTGTTGACGGGCTGACACTGCGGCAAAAACAAAACGCGATCGGTTTCAAGCAGGCCATCGACATTGGTATCCAGGTTGCAGATGGTCTCGCAGCGGCACACGAGAAAGGGATCGTCCACCGCGACATCAAGCCGGAGAACATCATGATCCGCAAGGATGGCATTGCGCAGATCATGGACTTCGGGTTAGCGAAACTTCGTGCGAGTGGAGGCAAGATTACCCGTCTTACGAAGGAAGGGAGTACCGTAGGTACAGCCGGCTACATGTCGCCGGAGCAGATTCAGGGACAGGATGCCGACCACCGGTCGGATATATTCTCTCTGGGAGTGCTGCTGTATGAGTTATTCACCGGTCAATTGCCGTTCAAGGGTGTCCATGAAACGGCTCTTGCCTACGAGATTGTCAATGTTGATCCTGCGCCGATGTCGAGTGTCAAGGCGGAGATCGATCCAGGTCTCGATGCCATTGTGCTTGAGTGTCTCGCCAAAGAACCGGCAGAGAGATATCAGTCGGCTGCTGAGCTGTCGAAGGAACTACGCCGATACAAGCGGGAGTCAGGCCGTTCCAGAATAAGTCGGGTTTCCCGTGTTTCTGTTGCTGAGGAGCCGGCGGTGTCCGCCAATGCCGTTGTGAAGCACAAAGGGCTAGCGAAAGAACGTCTCCTCTGGGCGGTATCGATGGTGATTGTCCTTGCAGTTATGGCATATCTCGCGATGAGCCTGATGGGGGAACAAAAACCTCCACCGATGACTGTTCGGTTCTTCATCTTTCCGTCCGATAAAACGATCATCAATCAATCAGCCGTTTCGCCGGACGGGAAGACGGTTGCATTTACTGCCAGCGGCAAGGGAAGCACATTGCTTTGGGTGCGGCCGATGAGCGGTTTGAATGCTCAGCCTCTGACCGGAACTGAAAATGCGCAGTTTCCGTTCTGGTCGCCCGACAGCCGGTATATTGGCTTCTTTGCTGACGGTAAATTGATGAAGGTAGACCAGTCGGGAGGGCCACCGGTGGTGATCTGCGACGCCTCAGGAGTTGGGGGGACGTGGAATGATCACGGAGAGATCCTTTATGCACCCGAAGGCAACGGCCTCTTCCGGGTCTCTGCCGGGGGTGGCATTCCCAAACAGGTCACGTTCCTTGATTCATCATCGAATGAATCTTCTCATCGCTGGCCTTCTTTCCTGCCTGATGGAAATCATTTTATTTACGTCGCCCTGCGTGTCCATGACGAAGCCGTAATGGCGTATATGTTGTCTCTTGCCGATACGACGAAAGTTAAAGTATTGAGCTCCGACGCTAACGTGGTTTTTGCGTCCCCCTCGGGTGTGTTGTTCCTGAAAAGTCGGACCCTCATGTACCAGAAGTTTGATATCGGCGCAGGGCACCTGGTGGGCGATCCAAAGCCGGTCGCGGTCGACGTGGGTCTCGTACCGAGACTTGCCCTGGGAGATTTTTCGTACTCAGTAGCTAACGTCCTCACGACCGGCGGGGGGCGATCAGTCAACAGGCAGTATGCGTGGTTTGACCGGGAAGGCCGGCAGATCGGAACGGCCGGACCGCCGGGAAATTACTTCGATATTGCATTATCACCTTCAGGGACACAAGCCGCGATACAAAAAAGCGACCTTCAAACGGGGAATTCTGATATCTGGGTCATCGATATCAGGCGGGAACTCATTTCACGGTTCACATTCGAACCGGCAGTGGAAGATGATCCGGTCTGGTCGGCGGACGGTAAGTACATCTATTATTCGAATGCAAGAGAGGGAACATATAACATTTACAGGAAGATCTCGACCGGCATCGGAGCGCCTCAAATGGTCACTCCTGCAGGCTTACCCCAGCATCCAATGCAAATGTCCCGGGACGGCAAATACCTATTGTATGAAGTCATTCGTCCCAAGACTCAGGCGGATATCTGGATACTGCCTTCTGATTCGACTGAAAAGCCATTCCCATATCTCGAATCCCAGTTTGTAGAGACGTATCCTCAATTCTCTCCGGATGGGAAATGGGTAGCGTATGTTTCCGACGAATCGGGGAAAAATGAAATTTACGTTCAAACTTTTCCCGGTTCAGGAGGCAAATGGCAGGTCTCAACGAAGGGTGGTTCTCAGCCACGTTGGCGGCAGGATGGAAAAGAACTCTTCTTCGTTGCCCCCGATCTGAAGATGATGGCGGTAGAAATACGTTCCGGGGCGACATTTGATTATGGGGTAGCGAAACCCCTTTTCCAAACGTTTATCGACAACTATGCTGCACCGAATCGGTACGCCGTCACCGAAAACGGTCAGAAATTTCTCATTAACATACCGATCGGTGATGAAACGGCTAATCCGATAACCGTGAGCATCAATCAGATTCAATGACCAATAACAAATGACTACCAGATGATCGGTCAAACAATATCTCACTGTAAGTTCGTCGAGAAGCTCGGTGAAAGCAGGAGGCATGAGCCATGATCGGACAGACGATATCGCACTATAGAATTCTCGAGAAGCTCGGCGAGGGCGGGATGGGTGTCGTCTACAAAGCCGAAGACACCAACCTCGATCGGATGGTGGCTCTGAAGTTTCTCCCGCCACATCTCGCTGCATCCGAGCAGGACAAAGCGCGCTTCCTCCAGGAAGCGAAGGCGGCCTCATCCCTGAATCATCCGAACGTCTGTACGATTTACGGCCTCGAAGAGTATGAAGGTCGGCAATATATCGCAATGGAGTATATTGACGGTGTCACCCTCCGCCAAAAGATTCCCATCGAGAAGGAAAATGATGTGATCGCGTATGCTGTCCAGATTGCCGACGCGCTACAGGAAGCACATTCGAAAGGGATCGTTCACCGCGATATCAAGGCCGAAAACATCATGGTCAATGGAAAGAATCAGATCAAAGTGATGGACTTTGGCCTGGCAAAGCTGAAAGGTTCGCTCAAACTCACACGAACCTCGAGCACGGTGGGCACGCTGGCGTACATGGCTCCCGAGCAGATTCAGGCCGGCACAGTGGATCATCGGTCAGATCAGTTTTCATTCGGAGTTGTGCTCTTTGAACTCCTGACGGGCAAGCTTCCGTTCCGCGGCGAGCACGAGGCGGCGCTTCTCTATTCTATTGTTCATGAATCGCCCGAACCTGTTTCGAAATACAGATCGGACGTTCCGGAGGAGCTGATTGCATTGATTCAGCGGACATTGGCCAAGGACCCGGAGAATCGATTCGCGCGAACGGAAGACCTTCAGCAGGAACTTTCCCGGGTCAGGCAATCCGTGCAGACACACGGAAAGGGAAGGCCATCGGATGGTACCGGCTTAGCAAAGAAGAAACGGAACTTGGTAGCGATGCTCGCCCTCATTCTTCTCGTAGGAGGCGGAGCTGCCTGGTACGCAATCTCGACGTACCGGGGCGTGCCTGAGGATAACCGCATCGGATCGATAGCCATACTCCCGTTCCGGAATGCAAGCGGAGATCAATCGAACGACTATCTCAGCGACGGGATCACCGAAAATATCATCAACGCTCTTTCACGGCTCAAGCAGTTCCGTGTCATTCCTCGGAGCACGGCATTTCATTACAAGGGAAAGGAAGACGATGCACAGAAAATCGGCAACGAGCTCCATGTGCGTGTGGTGCTCACCGGCAGGGTCATCCTCCAGGGTGATGACCTGAACATCCAGGCAGAGCTGATCGACATCAAGAAACAATCACAACTATGGGGCGAACAGTATTCCCGCAAAAAGTCCGATCTGCTCACGGTGCAGGACGAGCTGTCGCGCGCAATCGCTGGTCAGCTCCATCTGACCGGCGACGAAGGACGCGCGCTGACCAAGCATTCGACCGAAAACACGGATGCGTACCAGTTATATCTGAAAGGGCGCTATTACTGGGACAAGCGTACAGTGGCAGGATTCAACAAGGCGCTCCAGTATTTTCAACAGGCGCTCGACATCGATCCCGATTACGCTCTCGCATATACCGGTGTGGCCGATTGCTACGATCTCCTCGGTCTGGGGATTTACAATGGAATGTCCCCCCGAGAATCATATCCGAAAGCGAAGGCGGCGATCGAGAAGGCGTTTCAGCTCGACAACAATCTGGCGGAAGCCTATACAACGCGGGCACACATCAACCAGTCCTTTGAATGGGAGTGGGCTCGCGCCGAGAGCGACTACCGCCGCGCGATCGAACTGAATCCGAAGTACGCGACGGCGCATGTGTTCTACGCTTCATATCTGAACGCCATGGGAAGACTCGATGAAGCAATAGAACAATATCAACTGGCGCAGCAGCTCGAACCGCTTTCGCTTGCGATCAATACGTGGTATGGTATGTCGTTTTACTTTCACCGTCAATACGATCTCGCGATTGATCAATATCGAAAAACGATCGACATCGACCCCAATTTTGGCAACGCGCATCTCATGCTTGGCTGGACATATGCTGCGAAGGGAATGTTCCAGGAGGCTGCTGCCGAATTTCGTCTGGGAGGACAATTAACCGGCGACAATCCGGTGATGATCGCCGCGCTTGTCTATGCCACAGCGCGAGGCAGTGAGGCTGCTAAAGCGAAGTCGCTCCTTGACACACTGCTCAGCATGTCGAAACAGCGCTTTGTGTCACCGCACAATCTTGCCATTGCGTATGCCGGCATCGGCGACAAGGAGCAGTTTTATCATTGGCTCGAACGCGCAATTGATGAGCATTCATTTATTGTCAATGTCAGTGTTCTGCGGGTTGATCCTGTTTTTGATTTTGTGAGGAAGGAACCGCGGTTTGCGGCGCTCTTTAATAAAACGGGGTTACCTCCGTTATAATGCAAGATCGTTCAACGTGATAGACCACTCAAGAGACAAGGTGTTATGATCGGCCAGATCATTTCTCACTATAAGATTCTCGAAAAGCTCGGCGAAGGCGGGATGGGCGTGGTGTACAAAGCCGAGGACACGAAGCTCAAGCGCATCGTTGCGCTGAAGTTTCTGCCTCCGCACCTCTCGGCTTCTGAGCAGGACAAATCCCGGTTCATTCAGGAAGCACAGGCGGCTTCTTCACTGAACCATCCCAATGTTTGCACGATCCATGATATTCAGGACCACGAAGGACCCGCCTCCGTCCCGCAAGGCGGGACTCCGGCGGGCAGGCAGATGTTTATTGTGATGGAATTCGTGGATGGACAAACTCTGAGGGAGAAACAGGGAACAATCAGTTTCAAGCAAGCAGTCGACATTGGCATCCAAGTAGCAGACGGGCTTGCCGCTGCTCATGGAAAAGGGATCGTTCACCGCGACATCAAGCCGGAGAACATCATGATCCGTAAAGATGGCATCGCGCAGATCATGGATTTTGGATTGGCAAAACTCAGGGCAAGCGGAAGTAAGATCACACGGCTGACAAAAGAAGGAAGCACGGTAGGCACCGCAGGATATATGTCTCCAGAGCAAGTGCAAGGACAAGACGCTGACCATCGCTCGGATATTTTCTCGTACGGGGTTCTTTTATACGAGTTATTAACAGGACAACTTCCGTTCAAAGGTGTCCATGAGACGGCGCTTGCCTATGAGATCGTTAATGTGGATGCGCCGCCGATGTCTTCTGTGAAGCCGGAGATCGATCTTGCTCTCGATGCGATCGTTCTGGAATGTTTGGAGAAAGATCCGAACGAACGGACACAATCGATCAAACAGGTTTCTGTCGATTTGAATCGTTATAAGCGTGGGTCGGGTCGACAGGGGATGAGCAAAACGTATGCGGTTTACGCCGGTTTAGAAAAATCGGAGAAAGAGAGACCGTCAACTGAGATGCGGACGCACGCTAGGCGAAATCTGCTTTCATGGGGGTTAGTGATTCTGTTATGTATGTTGAGTGCGTTCCTGCTCATTCGATTATTCAGCAATTCCCAAGTTCATCGACAACAGGTTCGTGCATCACTCATCGTCCCTGAGAGTCTATATATCCACGCGTTCGGTCGTTATTCAGGTCCCCCGGTCATCTCACCGGACGGGCGAAATATTGTCTTTGTCGGAGTGACGCCAGATGGAGTTCAGCAACTTTACATACGGCCGGTCGATGCTCTCGAGGTGCGTAAGATGGAGGGGACGAGACAGGCATTTTATCCTTTTTGGTCTCATGATGGGAAACAAGTCGGTTTTTTTACCATGGACGGGAAGTTGAAAAAGGTTGAGACCGCCGGTGGTCCGCCTGTCACTCTTTGCAGCGCAAGACTTGGTCGTGGCGGAAGTTGGGCAAGCGATGGAACGATCCTCTTCACCCCGGATTATCAGTCGACCATTTACAAGATCTCCAGTGATGGGGGTGTGCCGGAGTTGTTGACGACACTGGATACGACAAGAAATGAAGGATCACATCGCTGGCCCTTTTTCCTTCCCGACGGGAATCACTTCCTTTACTTCAACCGCATCTCGAGTTCATCGGGAGAAGCCGAGGGGCATGCGGTGTTTGTCGGGTCGCTTGATCGAAGAACAAACAAGCTTATCGTTCATACGACGTCAAATGCCATCTATGCGTCGGGGAAACTGTTGTATCTCAAGGGAACGACGCTGATGGCACAAGATTTCGATGCTCAGTCGCTTGAGTTGAAGGGTGAAGCGATGGCTGTTGCTGAGCGTGTGATGGCTGAACCGGCAAACAATCTTGCGGTGATGTCGGCGTCTCAAACCGGCACACTGATTTACCTGTCGGGGCTGGCACGAACGGGTGCAAAGGTTTTGCTGATGGACCGGTCTGGAAAAGTCATCACTACGCTTGGGGATCCTGCATCTCACTGGCTCCCGAGATTTTCTCCTGATGGTGAGCGAGTTCTTACCTCCACTTTTGATACCAAGACGATTCGCCTTAATATCTGGATGCATGACACTCGAACCGGAGGTCGTACCCGCATCACTTCCGGTCCGGGCGAGGAGCTTCCCGTCTGGTCTCCCGATGGGAGCCATGTCGCTTACACCTCACGCAAGATGGGGACGAAGTTGTTCAACATTCATCAAAAACAGATAACCCAGACTGGGGATGGAGATGTTCTGTACACGGCTTCTGTAGGTCCCAGCGACTGGTCGCAGGATGGAAAGTGGCTGCTTCTTTCGGGATCTCGCTACGAAGCTTCCACGTCGGATATCATCGCCCTGGCAATGGATGGGGATCATAAGGCGGTTCCGTTTCTCCAGACTGAATATGGAGAATGGGATGGTCGGTTTTCTCCCGATGGAAAATGGGTCGCGTATACGTCTGATGAAAGTGGAGAACAGGAAGTATATCTCAAATCCTTCGGAGGTTCCGACCCACGAACCTTGAAGGTATCAAGTGGTGGAGGGATGTTCCCGAGGTGGGGAAAAACCCGGGACGAGCTTTTCTATATGAGTACGGACAATAAGATCATGCTTGCTACATTGCATCTTGGGGATGGGGCATTTGAGGTTTCAGGAGTGCGGCCGTTGTTCGCCGTGCCGCACTTTATGGACTGCTATGACGTGTCACGTGATGGCGGTAGAATCGTTATGAGCCTGATGCTGGAGGCACAGAATTCCTCACCGATTACGGTAGTCGCAAACTGGATGGAAGGGTTGGAGGGAAAATGATCGGACAAACAATCTCTCACTACAAGATTCTCGAGAAGCTCGGTGAAGGCGGGCCGACTACGCTCCAAAAGATGGAGCTTTGTCGGCCGGGCCCCGTCCGCCGAAACCCATTTAGCCTCTGGGCGCTCCCATGATCGGGACTACAATCTCACATTACAAAATCCTGGGAAAATTGGGTGAAGGTGGAATGGGCGTCGTCTACAAAGCCGAAGATACCAAGCTCAAGCGAATCGTCGCCATGAAGTTTCTGCCGAAACGGCTTGCCGTCCACGGCGCAGAGAGAGAACGTTTTGTTCATGAGGCGCAGGCCGCTTCATCTCTAAACCATCCGAATATCTGCACAATCTATGAGATCGATGAGGCGAATGATGAAACATTTATCGTCATGGAACACATCGACGGGATCACGCTGCGAGAGTGGAGCAGAATGAAGGCCGAGAAAATGGAAGGATACCGTAAGCTTGGTGCGAAAGAGGCTGTCGAGATCGCTGTGCAGATAGCGGATGGATTGGAGAAAGCACACGAGAAGGGGATCGTCCACCGCGACGTCAAGTCGGAAAATATCATGGTGACGATCGACCGCAGGGCAAAGATCATGGATTTCGGCCTTGCAAAGCTTCGGGGTGTGAGCAAACTGACGAAAACCGGCTCAACGATCGGCACCGTTGCGTACATGTCGCCTGAACAAGTCGAAGGGCTGGAGACTGATCATCGAACCGACATATTCTCTTTCGGGGTTATGCTCTACGAAATGTTGGCAGGACAACTTCCCTTCCGAGCGGAACATGAGACCGCCATGATGTATGAAATCATCAATGTTGAGCCGAAAGTTCTTACGGAGGTCAAACAGGGTATTGATTCCGAGCTTGACCGGATTGTCATGAAATGTCTCGAAAAGGATCGTGAGGTTCGATATCAGACGATGAAAGATGTGGCCGTCGATTTGCGCCGGTACCGCCGTGACAGCAGCGGGAAAAGAGTTGACCGCTCATCTGTCGTCCGTGAGCCCGTCCAGGCCGAACGTCCAACCCCAGCGCCCGGATCGCATCGAACGAAAATTGCAATCATTGGCGGCCTGGTGATTGTTCTTGGCCTCGTGGCATTGTATTTCTACAACGCCCGCACCGCGGCAATTGACTCTCTCGCAGTACTGCCGTTCGTGAACGTTACGACCGATCCGAACACGGAGTACCTCAGTGAAGGGATTACAGAGAATGTTATCAACAAACTTTCTCAACTATCGCACCTCAGAGTTATTCCACGCAGTCTCGTAGCGCGATACAAAGGCAAGGATGTCGACCCGCGGGAAGTCGGCAAAGACCTGAATGTCAGCGCTGTTCTTACCGGAAAAGTCATGCAACGCGGCGACGCCCTGAATATCCAGACAGAGCTCATCGATATCAAGAACGTCTCTCAACTCTGGGGCGAGCAGTACAACAAAAAGCTGGCCGATATCATTACCGTGCAGCAGGACATTGCGCAGAAAGTCGCCGAAAAACTCCAGACGCAGGTTACCGGAGAGGAAAAAAAACACCTAAGCGATCAACACACCGTCAATCCGGAAGCGTATCAGCTCTACCTTAAGGGCCGTTTCCATTGGAATAAGAGAACCGACGACGCCAACCGGAAGGCGCTTGAATACTTTCAGCAAGCCATCGATACCGATCCGAATTTCGCCCTGGCGTATGTTGGTGTTGCAGATTGCTATGTCATCGGACTTACGCTTGGCCTGAGTACGAGAGAATATATGCCAAAGGTCAAGACAGCAGTTCTCAAGGCCCTCGAGCTCGATAATGGCCTGGCAGAGGCACATGCGGCGCTTGCGACGTATCGGGCATACTACGAGTACGACTTCGCAGGTGGAGAACAAGAATATCGAAGGTCGATCGAACTGAACCCGAATTACCCGACGACCCATCACTGGCTGGGGGGGTTCCTCGTTTTCATGGGAAGGTTTGAAGAAGGTTTTGCAGAATACCGTCGCGCGACGGAGCTCGATCCGGCTTCGCTCGCCATCGCCTCTGATTTCGGGATCGCGTACTTCTTTGCCCGCCAGTATGATCGTTCAATCGAGGTGTTGAAGAAAGCGATCGAGATGGATCCGAATTTCGTCCGGACCCACTATTATATTATCGATCCGTACCTCAAGAAGGGAATGAATGATGCCGCTTTCGGCGAACTGCTAAAAGGCATGATCGCGGAAGGCGACACCTCTGAAACGATCGAAGAATATCGGAAGATCTATGCCGCATCAGGGTTCAAGGGTGTGGCAAAGCTTGAACTTGAAAAGGATTCTCGTGGCCTGCAAATTGTCTTGCGAACGAGTCTGGTATCGAACTATATCATCGTCGGGGACCACGACAATGCTCTGAAGTTACTTGAACGTGCGTACGAGGAAAGGCACAATATGTGTGTAAAGCTTAAGACCGACCCGACCTGGGATGACCTCCGCAATGAGCCGAGGTTTATTGCGCTCTTGAAAAAGATTGGTTTTGTGAAATGACGGCGGAGACATTGAACCATTTAGCCATTGAAATATTGAGCGGATGAGCGGATGAGCAGACGAGCAGATAAACAAATGAACCAATGAGCCAATGAACCACTTAACCATTTAACCAATCATCCAGCTGTTTTCATGATCGGCCAAACAATATCTCACTATAAAATTCTTGAGAAGCTCGGCGAAGGCGGGATGGGCGTCGTCTACAAAGCCGAAGACACCACGCTCAGGCGCACGGTCGCGCTCAAGTTTCTTCCTCAGCATGTCAGCGCGAGTGAGACGGACAAAGCCCGCTTCCTGCTCGAAGCGCAGGCAGCTGCGGCGCTAAACCATCCTAATATCTGTACTATCTATGGTATAGAAGAACATAATGGACAGACTTTTATCGCCATGGAGTTCGTGGATGGACAGACACTGAGAGAGAAACGCGGAACAATCAATCTTGGTAAAGCAATCGATATAGGCATCCAGATCGCAGAAGGACTTGCCATAGCACATGAGAAAGGTATCGTGCATCGCGACATCAAGCCCGAAAATATCATGGTGAGGAAAGACGGCATCGTACAGATCATGGACTTTGGTCTTGCCAAGCTGAGAGCATCGAGAGCGAGCAGATTGACAAAAGAAGGAAGCACCGTCGGAACGGCTGGGTATATGTCTCCGGAGCAAGTGCAGGGACAAGAGACCGATCATCGTTCAGATATCTTTTCACTCGGGGTGTTATTGTATGAGCTCTTTTCCGGAGAGTTACCGTTCAAAGGTGTGCATGAGACAGCAGTATTGTACGAGATCGTGAATGTTGATCCGGCACCGATGAGTGCGAGCAAACCGGAAATTGATCCGGAACTTGATCGTGTCGTGCTGGAGTGTCTGCAGAAAGAACCCGACGAGCGATATCAGGGCGTGAAAGATATCTCAAAGGATCTCAAACGCTTTAAGAGAGAGTCCAGTCGTCAACGTGCTACCCGAACAATGGTAACGCGTCAATTCCAAAAACCTGGTATGACGGAACGGCATTCCGAAATACAAGCCAGAAGTCTATGGATCCGACTGTTGTGGCCCATGGTTTCTGTCATCTTAGGTGTGGCTGTCGTGGTGCTTGCATGGAGTCCCTGGCGCAACGAGGTCGTTACGAATCAGGCAATCATGTGTTTTCCAATAAACCTTCCATTAACCGCACCGCTCCTCCAAGGAGCATCAACCGTGGCGATATCACCCGATGGCAGGTATATCGTCTTCCTCGCCCTGGAATCAGGTAATCAAAAACTCTTTCTTCGGCCACTCGACCAGTTTACTTCAAAGCCAATCCCGGGAACGGAGGGAGCAAACGACCCATTCTTTTCACCCGATGGTCAATGGATCGCATTCTGGACAAACGGAAAACTAAAAAAGGCCTCGATCTACGGCGGAGCGCCTCAGGACATTTGCGACATTTCTTATATGCGAGGCGGATGGTGGACCTCCGACAATTTCATTTGGTACGGACACATTAACAGCTCAGTCTATCGGGTCCCGGCAAGTGGAGGTACGCCACAGGAAGTAACGATTCTCGATACTGCTAACGGGGAAATCAGCCATCGGTTTCCACAACTTCTTCCTGACGGCAAGACGGTGATCTTTACGGTCAAACAGAATAATATTTCGACGTTCGATGAGGCGATCATCGCAGCAGAAAATATCAGTACCCATGAACGGAAGGTTCTCATCCACGGTGGTTCATACGCGCGCTATCTTCCGTCCGGTCATCTCATGTATGCACGAGGTACGTCGATCTATGCAGTACCGTTTGACATCGATAAGATAGAAGCGAATGGACCTCCTCTTCCCGTAGTTGAAGGAGGGATGCTGAATCAACTCTCAGGCGATGCAAATTTCTGTTTTACGAACACGGGCACCCTTGTCTATGTCCCCATAGGCCTGAGGAACCGTGGTGATCTTACGCTGGTATTGGTGGATCGACACGGGAGTGTTCAGCCGCTTCTCGAAACACCTCGTCCGTATGATGAGGTAAGCCTCTCACCTGATGGACAAAAGCTTGCGATGACGATTCGGGCTGCGAACGATGATATATGGGTCTATCAGATCGCTCGCGGCACGCTTACCAGACTCACATTTGGCGGGGGCAACAGCGGACGTCCCGCGTGGATGCCGGATGGAAAGAGTATCGTGTACGTGTCCGAAAGAAGAAAGGCCATCAGTTTGTTCCGGAAACCGTGGGATGGAAGCGGTGTCGAGGAACAATTGGGCGATGAGACGAAAACTGATGTTTCTGCACGACCATCATTTACACCGGATGGAAAAATCATGGCTTACAGCAGACTTGGCGATATCTGGATAATGTCGCTCGACAATGACCGGAAGTCGAAGTCCTTTATCCAATCTTCGTCGTTCGAAAATGGCGCTGCGTTTTCGCCCGACGGCCACTGGATGTCATACATCTCGAACGAGTCTGGTCGAAACGAGTTGTACGTAGTGCCGTTTCCCAAACGAGATGGAAAATGGCAAGTGTCTACCAATGGAGCGCTCGCAGGTGGTTGGTCACGTAGCGGAAAAGAGCTCTTGTACACTGACGGGAAAACGGTTATGAAAGTTGACGTCAAATTTGAGCCGACGTTTGATTTCTCGTCGCCCCAAAAGGTGTGTGATCTCCCGTCGTCATCATTTGGAGTCTATGATGTGACTCCTGATGGGAAAAGGTTCGTTGTTGGCTTGACTCGTGCGCGGGAGGTTACCGCAACTCAGGTTAATGTTGTTGTCGGATGGTTTGATGAACTGAAGAAGAAATTTTCCCAGAATTCGAAATGAACGGGGCTGACATGGGTACGATGATCGTCCACCCAATATCACATTACCCTCACCCTATGATCTGGCGCGGAACGCCATGGCGCCAAAGGAGCTTACCTCTCCCAATTTGGGAGAGGGATGTCGCCGACGCAGTCGGTGACAGGTCGAAGACTCGACTCGTCGAGGAGAGGGTCAACAAGCAAGAATCAAAACAATGATTGGCCAGACGATATCGCATTATACGATTTTGGAAAAGCTTGGTGAGGGGGGCATGGGAATCGTTTATAAAGCCCACGACACGAAGCTCGATCGAATTGTCGCGCTCAAATTTCTCCCGCAGTATCTCTCTTCAGACGCAGGCGAAAAAGAACGCTTTTATCATGAAGCCCGGGCCGCGTCGGCGCTGCTGCATGCAAACGTTGCCGTGATCTTCGAGGTCGGCGAGCACGACGGTCGGGTCTTTCTTGCGATGGAGTATGTCGAGGGACAAACCTTGAAAAAGCTGATCGGGGCAATCGATCAAATCTCCATCAAGAAAGTTTTGGAGATTGCGATTCAGGCGTGCGACGGTTTGGTTGCCGCGCACGAAAAAGGGATCGTTCACCGGGATATCAAGTCGGATAACATCATGATCACGCCGAAAGGACAGGTGAAGATCATGGATTTTGGCCTCGCGAAAGTGAAAGGCGCGACAAAGCTCACAAAAGTCGGATCGACCATCGGCACGGCGGCGTACATGTCGCCCGAGCAGGCACAGGGGGAGGAAGTCGATCATCGCTCCGATATTTTTTCCCTTGGCGTTGTCTTGTATGAATTGCTGACAGGGAAACTCCCATTCCGCGGCGAGCATCAGGCGGCGCTGATGTACTCACTCATCAACGAGGATCCGCAGCCCATCGCCCGGTTCAACGATAAGACCTCGCCGGACCTGGAACGGGTTGTGCTGAAGGCATTGGCTAAAGACAAAGAGGACCGCTACCAGCATGCGGACGATGTACTCGCTGACCTCCGGAGGGAGCGGAAACGACTCGAGTACGCCAAAGCCGGGTATACAACAACGCAATCGATCGCTCAGACCGTTCCGCCCGTAGAAGCTAAGAAGCGAAAGAAAAATTATTTCGCGCTCGCCGGGACGGTATTGATCGTCATTCTGCTCGCACTGATCTTCTTAGTCCTGCGTCGTGGCCCGACCGAGAATCCTTCCACTGAACCATCACGCAAAATGCTTGCCGTGCTCCCCTTTGAGAATCTCGGATCACCCGACCAGGAATATTTTGCCGACGGCATTACTGAGGAAATTACGAGCCGCTTGTCCGGCATCTCGGGGCTGGGGGTGATTGCAAGAACGAGCACGATCCAATACAAGAAGTCCAGCAAGACGCTGCAGCAGATCGCAGGCGAGCTCGGTGTCACCTACATTTTGCAGGGGACAATCCGTTGGGGCGCGACGAAAGAAGGCGTATCACGCGTGCGGGTGAATCCGGCGCTGATCAAGGTCAACGATGCCACTCAGGTATGGTCACAGCCCTTCGAAGGTGAAGTCTCCGATGTCTTCAAACTTCAATCCGATATCGCCTCGGAAGTAGCCGGCGCGTTGGGCATTACACTCATGAAGCCGGAGAAGGCATTGCTCGAAGCAAAACCGACTGAAAACACGGAAGCGTACAATTTATATCTCCGCGGATTTGAATATTACCGCCGAAGCTATTTGGAGCAGGATTTTCAAATCGGCATACAGATGTTGCAGAAGGCCGTCGAACTTGATCCAGGATTCGCCCTTGCATATGCCTTGCTTTCTGAGGCTCACTCAGCCATGTATTGGTTCCACTTTGATCATACGAGAGAGCGATTGGAGAAGGCCAGGGCAGCGGTGGAAGAAGCGCTTCGCCTTGATCCGAACTTACCCGAGGCTCATGAGTCGATGGGCTTCTATTATTATTGGGGCCAGCTTGATTATGAAAACGCACTGAAAGAATTTGCCGTCACGGAAAAAAGCCGGCCCACGGACAGTCATCTTCTCCTGGCGATCGGTGCGGTTTACCGGCGACAGGGTAAAATGGAGGAAGCTGCCGCGCGCATGGTCAAAGCCGGTGAGTTCGACCCACGGTCCTCGGGGGTAGCGTTCAACACGGCACAAACATTCAGACTTCTTCGGAATTATAAGGAGGCCGAACGGTATGACGACCGATCCATCTCGCTGAGTCCGGACTTGCTGGGCAGGTACACCAATAAAGTCTTCCTCTATTTAATGTGGGACGGCAACACGCAGAGGGCCCGCCGCGTTTTGAAGGAGGCATCAACGATCGCAGGCTATCAAGAGGATCAAGCCGCTATATTTGAGGGAGTACTTATTGAGATGATTGACGGCAACTATCACGAAGGGCTTTCCATCATTTCATCATCTTCTCTCAAAGCATTTGACGATCAATATAGATTTATTCCAAGGGCTCAATTCTTCGCCCAGGTGTATGCGCTGATGGACCAGCCTGGCCTGAAAAGCATGTACGCCGATTCTGCCCGAATAATCCTCGAGAAAAAAATTCTGGATCATCCGGATGATGCTCGCTTTCATTCCGCGCTCGGGATTGCCTATGCAGGCCTTGGCCGAAACGAGGACGCGATCCGTGAAGGAAAACGTGGCGTTGAGTTACTTCCAATCGCCAAAGAAGCATGGCGGGGCACGTATCGCGTTTATGATCTTGCTCATATCTATGTCCTGGTCGGCGCATACGATCCGGCACTGGACCAGCTCGAGACGCTGCTGACGATACCGTCGGATGTTTCCGCACCGCTTCTTCGCGCAGACCCGACGTGGGCTCCTTTGAGAAATAATCCCCGGTTTGAGAAACTTGTTGCGGGGAAAAAATAACCGGAATCGCATATAAAGGAGTTACATGATGGCCAATAAGATACGATTGTCGCTGCTTTCTGTCCTGTTGCCTGCCATAGTAAATGTTTCACAGGCTCAAACGAATGTACAGGATTCACTTTTCTTTCGTGAGCATTACACGAAGCTTGAGTACCAGATCCCGATGCGTGACGGAGTGAAACTCTTTACTTCTGTGTTTCTGCCAAAAGATACCATGGAACTTCATCCCATTCTTCTCACCCGCACGCCGTACAGCGTTGGACCGTATGGAGCCGGGAAATATCCGCGGTCCTTTTCCAATCTCACGAAACAGTATCTCATGAGGAACTATATCATCGTCCGCCAGGATGTCCGGGGCAGATACATGTCGGAAGGAGCCTTTGTCGATGTTCGCCCGTATATTGCGAACAAGAAAACAAATCAGGACATTGATGAGACCTCGGACACCTATGACGCCGTTGATTGGCTCGTGAAAAATATTCCTCATAATAACGGGAACGTAGGAGTCAAAGGAATTTCCTACCCGGGGTTCTACACAACAATGGCGACAATCGATGCACACCCTGCTGTGAAGGCAACTTCGCCCCAGGCGCCGGTTTCGGCTTGGATGCTCGGGGATGATTTTATCCACAATGGCGCCCTGCTTTTGCCCCATGCATTCGATTTTTATATGGGGTTTGGATGGCCCCGACCGAAGCCTACAACGGAAGATTTTCACCGGTTCGACCATGGAACGCCTGACGGATACAAATTCTTTCTGGAGCTCGGAGCGCTGCCTAATGCCATAACACGATACACGCATGACAGCGTCGCCTTCTGGAATGACATCATGCGTCATGGGACATGGGACAGTTTTTGGAACGAGCGCAACGCACTGTTTCATGTGAAGAATATCCGGCCTGCTACGATGGTAGTCGGCGGCTGGTTTGACACCGAGAATCTTTTCGGGGCGTTGCACTTATATGCCCAGATTGAAAAGGACAATCCCAACAACCACAACATCCTCGTGATGGGACCGTGGTCTCACGGAGCATGGTCCGCGAACAGCCTCGATTCGCTCGGCCCGATCAAGTTTGGGTCAAACTTGTCCGATTTTTTTGCTGAGACGCTTGAGGTGCCGTTTTTCGAATATTACCTTCGTGGAAAAGGTGAGCTGAAATTGTCCGAAGCCACGGTGTTTCTTACAGGTGCGAATGAATGGAAAATGTTTGATCATTGGCCTCCGACGAATACTGAATCAAAGCAGCTCTTTCTTCACGCCGGTGGAAAACTCTCATTTGTCCCGCCTTCAGACAATGAGGCAGGTGAGTACGACGAGTATGCCAGCGATCCGGCCAAGCCTGTTCCATATACGAATGAAATCACCGATTGGTACAACAATGCCTTTATGCTCGAAGACCAGCGTTTTGCATCTCAGCGAACCGATGTGCTCGTGTATCGGACGGATATCCTGGACGAAGGAGTCACCATTGCCGGACCAGTGACGATAAATCTGGAAGGTTCAACGTCCGGGACGGATTGTGATTGGATTGTCAAAGTCATCGATGTTTTCCCTGACACAACCGGGCACACAGAAATGAATCCGAAGCGGAGGATGCTCGGCGGTTATCAGATGTTGGTTCGGGGCGATGTGCTCAGGGGGAAGTTTCGGAACAGCCTCGAAAAGCCGGAGCCGGCGACGCCGAACGTGCCAACAACGTTCGAATTTGCGTTGCAGGACGCGTTTCACCAGTTCAAGAAGGGACACAGAATGATGATCCAGATTCAGAGTTCATGGTTTCCGATGATCGACAGAAATCCCGGAAAGTTCATTGATATTTACCATGCGAAGGACTCTGATTTTCAGAAGACAATTCAGCATGTGTATCACGCTCCCGGGAAAGCTACCTATGTGAAATTCAATGTCGTCCGGTAAAGCCCTACTGAATGATAATTGCAGATGGAGGGCAATGGCCGGCAACGGGATCGAAGCGGCCATCGGGCTGGCACAAATCTACGCGGCGCTTGGAGAAAACGATTCCGCTTTTGCGTGGCTCGAGAAATGTTATGACGCCAGAGCCGAATCTTTATGTACGCTCAAGATCGATCCCAAACTCGATCGGCTTCGTACCGATCCCCGGTTCGCTGCTCTCGTGAGAAAAGCAGGTCTCGCAAGTTGATCCCACGATTCCTGGGGGTGAACATACCGGGCGATGACGGCCTCGATTCGTCCACAACCCAGTGTCGCTTTTGCCGGCTCAACGACTGACACAGAACGAACCATGGCGCGCTCGCGGTTGATGGAGTGGCGCAGCGATCTCTGCATCGGATAATCCCAACGGTAACCATGAATCTTGCAGTTTTCATTGAGGAAATGAATGTGTTTGCTGCGAAATTCAGGTATTGAGAATGTCGGGAATTATCGGTAATTTAGTCAATTATCATCGGCCGTACCGCAGGCCGTTTGAAATTCGATTACTGCGGTCACGTCGACGCTCAGACGGGAAACATTAAGCTGAATACGGAGTGAATTATGAACCCACAATTGATACGCAGGCCGACGTTGCTTGCAGCCCTGTTCATTGTAACAGTGTTTGTTGGCGTGCGCGCTCAGGATCGGAAACAATTTGACGCACATTCCCTGTCCAAGACTGCCGGCGTTTCATGGGCCAAGAAAATCAAGCAAGGATTCACCATGAAGCTCTGGATGAGCAATCAATTGTCGATGGGCCAGGCCGCGTGGCTTCCTTCATCTCCGCCGATGGGCGATTGCAACGGAGGGGCGGGCGTGGGGGAGATTGGTTTGGAATACCCCGTCGGCAGCGGGACGTGCATCGAGCATCTCTATGGAGCGGGACCCATGATCGGCGGATTGGTCTATGATCCCGCAACGGGCACGTACGCGAGGAGAGTGTCCGAAGGATATAACGGCAGCGACAGCCGAACTGAGTTTTATCCGGAGGTCCTGGATACTGCGAGGGACAAGATTTGGCGAAGCGTCAAAGGCGATCCACTCACCGATTACAATTTTGATCCGCCGCACCAGCTGTCGCAATCCGTCAATCGAAAGAAGTGCGATGATGACGGCGATGGGAAGACCGATGAGGATGAACTCGATGGACTGGATAATGATGGTGACTGGAATCCGCTGACTGATGATGTCGGCGCAGATGGGCTTCCCGATTCGATGGAGGTGAGCTGTGACGGAAAGCCATACGATCCCGTGACAAACCATGATCCGGCACAGGATAACTATGAGCCCTCGCAATTTGATCCGTGTCGCGCAGATCCCGTCAGCGGCGCTCCCCGGAGAAAAAGTAACAAAGATCTCTACACGGAGAAGAACGGCATACCCGACCATGGAGAACCGCATGTCGATGAAGATTACGGCGCGATGTCGGATAATGATCTCTATTTTGCCGTGACCGACACAGCTCGCCGATCAAATTTTACCATCCCCGGCCACATTCCCATGGGGATCAAGGTTTTCCAAAAATCGTACGCGTGGAGAGGTGATTTTGCCAACGGCATCCTTCCCATGGATTATTTTTTCATCAACGCCGGCAGGTATACGATCAAGGATGTCTATGTTGGGTTCTTCGCCGACATTGACCTCGGGCCCACCAGTAACGGCAGCTTCCAATCCAACGACTATGCTTGCTATATTCCGGAACTTCGGACAGCATACATCCACAATGCCGTCGATCGGGGGTCGACGCCGCTGGGTCTCACGGTTCTTGGTGCGTCGCGTCCGCTCGACCAGCTCAATTACATCTTCCAATGGCAGGTCTATAATGTCATGGGAACCGAAGATTCGATTCTTTACAGCTGGATGAACGGCGAACTCTTTGGCGGACAACTTGTGAAGCCGTGCCAGCCGCCGGAGACGCCGGGAGATGAAAGCCTCTTCTTTTCATTTGGTCCGTTTAACGGCAGAGATGGCACCGGATTCAAACCCGGAGACACATTGAAGATTTCCATTGCTTTTGTCGCAGGTGAGGGTGTTGATGAAGGTCCGAGAAATTTGCGATCCAATGCCGAAAATGCAATCAAGCTTTTCGGTGCAGGATTCGTTGACCCGATTCATTTGCCGTCTCCAAAATTGGTAGTCGAGGAAGGATTCAAGAAGGCAACAATAAGATGGTTCCCGAGTCAAAGCGAACTCGGCGGACCGGGTCCGGGGGAGATTTGGGATGATTCGAACAAGGTAGCAGAGTCATTCCCTGATACGAGCTTCCGCCGCCGCGATCCGCCCTGTATCGTTGGAGGTCAGGGGGCGTGTGCCTCCGATCATGCTTGTACCATCATCAACGGCAAACCGTATCTCCCCGGTGGAAGAATCTTCGAAGGATTCAGGCTTTATCGCAGCGAGGATCCTTCCACGTCGACGCCGAATCCCAAAAGTTTTACGCTCCTCAAGCAATATGACTTACCAGATGACAAATTCGGATATAATGTTGGAATCGAGTCGACATTCGTCGATACGAATCTCATGCGCGGCAAGAGGTATTGGTATGCAGTGACATCGTTTGGACTTCCCGACATGACGATTCTTGCAATTCCGAGCGACCCACCCGGCTCGGGGACGAGCTATGACACGCTCCTCGTGGAGAACACAGAATCCTCGCTTGGTGAGAATGCCAAGAGGATCGATCTCTCGTTTTCCGTATCCGAGAAATTCGACCAAGTCCTGGTGGTGCCTAACCCGTACAGAGTGGATCACGATTACACGTTCGAGACTGGAGGATGGGAGGGAAGAGCCAATAACTGGACCGAGAACAATCGTCTGGTAAAGTTTATCCATCTTCCTAAAAAATGCACGATCCGGATCCTCACAATCGTGGGCGATCTCGTTGCCACTCTGGAGCACGACGATCCCGTGCGCGGTGAACTCGAGTGGAACTTGCTGAGCGCGAGCAACCGCGCGCTCGCGAGCGGTGTGTATATTTTCATCGTGGAATCGGATCTTGGGAAACAGATCGGGAAATTTGCGTTGATACGGTAGCTCGCCATGACAAGCCATACCATGAATCTGGAGAACATATGGATCAGATTACTTATCGTATGGTTAGCGTCCGTCGGAGCTTCAGTTGCCCGGACTCAATCCGACCAGGACACACTGATCGAACGCTTCAGCAGGGCCGACACGATGGTGACCATGCGCGACGGCGTCCGATTACATCTCATCGTTTACGAGCCCAAAAATTCGCAGGAGCGGCTACCGATCATCCTCTTGCGGACGCCGTATGGAATTGACGGCTCTGCCGGGCTCTTTAGGATTTACCTCAGGGAGCTTGGGGAAGAAGGGTACATCTTCGCGTTCGAGGATATTCGAGGACGATTCAAATCGGAAGGGAAATTCGTGATGCAACGCCAAACGAGGGATCACGGTGACCCTAAATCGGTTGACGAATCCTCGGACACATATGATACCATTGAGTGGTTGCTCAAAAACGTTGCAAACAACAACGGCCGGGTCGGCATGCTCGGAATCTCCTATGACGGATGGTTGACCGTACAGGCTCTGTATGATCCGCATCCGGCGCTGAAGTGTGTTTCGCCGCAAGCATCGCCGGCGGACATGTATCTCGGAGACGACTTCCACCATAACGGCGCCTTCCGTCTGAGCTACGGGTTCGAGTATGCTGCACTTATGGAAATCTCGGATACGAATTACCATTTCCGCTTCGATCGGTACGACACATATGACTGGTACCTGAGTCTCGGGGCTCTCTCCAACGTCAACGCTCAGTACTTCCACAGCAAGCTTCCCACGTGGAATGACTTCGTGAATCATCCCGACGACGATTCATTCTGGCAGCGGCAGGCCTTCCAACCCTCAACGCGGAAGATGACCGTGCCAACATTAAGCGTTGCGGGGTGGTGGGATCAAGAGGATTTCTACGGCCCTCTCAAGATCTATGAAGGACTCGAGAAGATGGATTCGTCCCATCTCAACTATCTTGTCGTCGGGCCCTGGAACCATGGCGGATGGGCGAGAAGGACTGGAGACTCGTTGGGCAGCATAGACTTTGAATCGAGCACGAGCAAATATTTCAGGGAGAATATCCAGGCGCCGTGGTTCTCCTATTTTCTCAAAGGCAATGGAACACTATCCTTACGCGAGGCGACATTGTTTCAGACAGGCACGAATAGATGGGAATCGTACGATGCCTGGCCGCCGCAGGAACGCATAATAAATCGGAACCTCTACTTTCAGCCTGATGGCAAGCTTGCCTTCGAAGAACCGTCGGCAAGTAAGAAACGCTCATTTGATGAATACATCTCGGACCCTGCTCATCCTGTCCCTTACCGGCCGCGACCGATCGAGCCGACATACAATCCCGGAGGGTCGGGATGGTACACATGGCTCGTCAAGGATCAGCGGTTTGTTCAGGACCGTCCCGACGTCCTGAGCTTCGAAACAGATACGCTGGGCCAGGATATTGCGATCGCGGGAGATATTGTGGCGCATCTGTTCGCCTCGACGACCGGAGCGGATTGCGACTGGATTGTCAAGCTCATCGACGTGTACCCCGAAGATTATCCCAGGAGCCCCAAGATGGGCGGTTACGAACTCATGATCGCTGATGAAGTTGTCAGAGCGAGATATTTAAAGAGTTTTCAGAAACCGGAGCCAATTATTCCCGGACAGGTCAATGAATACGTTATCGATCTTCATACGAACGACCATGCATTCATGAAAGGTCATCGCATTATGGTCCAGGTTCAAAGCACATGGTTCCCGCTTATAGATCGCAACCCCCAGACGTTTGTAGGAAACATTTTCGAAGCAAAGGACTCAGATTACAGGGTGGCGACACAGAGGGTTTACCATTCAAAGCGTTATCCATCGCATATCGCGCTTCCGGTAGTCATAAAGTAAACGGGGAATAAAATGAATCAATTCTTCCCATGATCGGCCAAACAGTATCACATTATAGGATTCTCGAAAAGTTGGGCGAAGGTGGAATGGGCGTCGTCTACAAAGCCGAAGACACCAAACTCAAGCGTACTGTCGCCATCAAATTTCTGCCGAAAACCCTTTCCGCGCACGGTGAGGAACGGGAACGGTTCACCCTCGAGGCGCAGGCCGCATCGGCGCTCAACCATCCGAATGTTGCTACCATCTACGAGATCGATGACTTCGAAGACGAGACGTTCATCGTGATGGAATATGTCGAGGGCCGGACGCTGCGTGACGCGAAGCAGGGACTTTCCATCAGGCAGATTGCCGATATCGGCATCCAGATCGCGGAGGGTCTGGCAGCGGCACATGAAAAAGGGATCGTGCATCGCGATGTCAAGCCTGAAAATATCATGGTGAGAAAAGACGGCAGAGTCCAGGTCATGGATTTTGGGCTGGCGAAGCTCCGAGGTGTCTCGAAGCTGACGAAGATGGGCAGCACGGTTGGAACGATCGCCTATATGTCGCCCGAACAGGTTCAGGGAATCGAAACGGACCATCGAACGGATATCTTCTCGCTCGGCGTTCTGTTGTACGAACTGGTTGCCGGGCAGCTCCCCTTCAAAGGCGGTCACGAAGCCGCCGTGATGTATGAGATTGTGAATCAGGAACCGCTCCCGCTGTCGTCCAGTCGGCAGGATATTGAACCCGAGCTGGTCCGGATCATCATGAAGTGCCTGGAGAAAGACCGCGAAGAGCGATATCATTCCGTCAAGGATGTCGCAGTCGATCTCAAACACTTCAAACGGGATTCCGAAGGACGCCGGATCGAGAGGAAAACGCCCGTCCCAGGAGCGACGCCGCCCCCTGGAGTTTCGTATGCCGAACAGCAAACCGCATCGGGGTCAGGGTCGCGTCGCTGGTTGTTCCTCACCGCGGGTGGTCTTCTCCTTCTCATCATCGTTGTCGCACTCTGGCAGTTCTTGAAGCCAACGTCGCTGGTTTCTCCAAACATGGTCTTCAAGCCACTGCAGGTGCCGTTCACGGCCGTCTGGTACCCGGGACTTTCCTCCGACGGGAACTGGATTGCTTTTCCTGCGACCGACGCCAACAACGTGACGGAAATCTATTACATGCACGCGTCGGGCAGCGAACCGAAAAAACTTACCAACGATTCACTCTGGAAATTTGTGGCCGACATTTCGCCTGATGGGAGTCAAATTGCCTATGCCCGTGGCCAGTCAAGGCAGGCGTTGACCTTTCCGCTGAAAATTTTCACGATCTCGACGCTCGGTGGTGTGAGCAAGAAAATCGCAGAGGCTGGGAACGGGCCGCGCTGGAGCCCGGATGGAAATTTCATTGCCTATATCGCCCGGGGCACGATGCCTGGAAGCAGCGCTCTCTGGATCATGAACGCGGATGGAGGCAACAAAAGGATGATCCTTGAAGATTCACTCGCCCAGAGGGTCAGCCTGGCATGGGCTCCCGACGGAAAAGCTATCGCATGGCTCCGGACGTTCAAGAATGCGGCAGCTGTGTATCAAGAGATCATTATTCACGAACTCGAGTCGGGAAAAGAGAGGCAACTGACAACAGATAAAAAGAATATCGATGAAGTCTATTGGATGCCCCAGGGGGAAATCCTGTATTCTTCCAATCGAGAGGGTCCCTCCAACCTCTGGGCCATTTCTTCCGATGGTGGCACTCCTGTGCAAGTCACGAGAGGTCCGGGTCCGGACCTTGGCATCAAGGCATCCCGGGACGGAAAACGCGTCCTCTACATGCAGCAAGCCTCGTACGGAGCGATCATGATCGGCGATCTCAACGGTCTGAACGCACGGCAGATCACTCCCGACGATCAATCCGTGTTCGGCCCGACCTTCTCCCCGGATGGAAAGCAGATCGCATATTGTGTGAACGACCCCGATCCGATCAAACCCGTCGTCTATTTGTATGTGGTCGACCGCGAAGGTCACAACCGCCGGCGACTGACGGGCGGCGGAGAATACATCGAGAACTTCGCATGGTCTCCGGATGGACGCAAAATTGCCTACAATGTCCATGTCGATCTCGAAATCGATTCAGCCCATGTCATTGAGATTATCGACGTCGCGGATCCATCACAGAAAGCAGTCGTCGGCAACGGTCGCGTTATCCGTTGGATGAGGGACGGGACGTCACTGAACGTTATCAGCAATCGAACTTCGTGGCGAGTTCCGGTTCAAGGGGGAACCCGGGAACGCTTGGAAAAAGACTCGGTAGTAGTCATCGAATCCCCGGACGGGTTGAAGCTTGCTCTCTATGACATTCGCGCCGGAACAGGAGGCATGTCCGTCAGGATGGCCGACAGTTCGATCAGGAAACTCGTCGATGGAACGTTTGACCCTCCACCGAACGTCACTCAATGGTTCCCCGACAGCAAGAGATTTCTTTATACCAAAGGCGGGGAGGTGTGGAGCGTTTCGATTGAGACTGGAAACATTGAACAATATCCATGGAAAAACGCGGAAGTGTTCTCGTTGAGCGACATCAGTCCCGACGGGCAACAAACCGTTTTTGTCAAACAGAGGCTGAATGCGAAACTCATTCTCATTGATAATTTTCATTAGCCGGAACGAAGCCGGGAAGCACGATGTTTTCAAGTAATTGTCCCATTTGCGCCAGAGGTCTCGTAGAGAGTCATCGACCTTTGGCTGAGGCTCAAATGGATAAATGTCCGAAGGACTCCATAGCTAATCTTTCGGGGGCAACATCATTCAAACATAAATGTGTGCTGATCAGGTACACATTTTCGTTCTAGACCGGTGGCAAAGATTCTATGATCGGTCGTAACATATCTCACTACGGAATCCTCGGCAAACTTGGCGAGGGAGGAATGGGTGTGGTATACAAGGCCGAGGATCTCATCCTCAAGCGAACTGTTGCCCTGAAATTCCTACCTTCGATCGTTTCTTCGGATTCTGTTGAAATGTCTCGTTTCATCCATGAGGCGCAAGCGATTTCAGCATTGAGTCATCCAAACATTGCCACGATCTATGGCCTTGAAGAATCCGAAGGCCACAAGTTCATCGTGCTCGAATACCTGGAGGGAGGGACGCTCAAGCAGAAGGCAGCCGGGCAACCCCTGCCGATCCCCGAGGTGCTTGACATGGCATTACAGATCGCAGCCGGGTTGAGCCACGCTCACCGGAAAGGGATTGTCCATCGTGACATCAAGACCGACAACGTGATCGTCTCCGGTGAAGGTCAACTGAAGATCACTGATTTTGGTCTTGCGAAATTGCGAGGCGTGACCAAAGTTACCATGACTGGCAGCACCGTGGGGACAGTTGCGTATATGTCGCCAGAGCAAGCAAGGGGAGAGGAAGTTGACCATCGCACGGATATCTGGTCGCTGGGCGTTGTGCTTTACGAACTGTTAACTGGTCAGTTACCTTTCAAGAGCGAATATGAGCAAGCAACGGTGTACTCCATTTTACACGATGATCCCAAGGCCCTGAGCGCCAAACGCAACGATCTGCCGACTGGACTGGAGCAGATTGTGTTCAAGGCGATGGCCAAGAATCCCGACGAGCGCTACCGGCAGATCGATCAGATCGTCGCAGATCTGCAGTCAGTCAGGGAGGGGCAGGAAGTGACAAGCCGAGGGATAAAACTTCTGACTCCGAAACGGAAGATATGGTGGTATGCTGCGGCTGCTCTGGTTATGGTCGCTGTTGTTGCTGTCCTCTACATCTCGACAGGGAAAAGCGAGATGATCGATTCCATTGCCGTCCTGCCGCTGGACAACCTTTCCGGCGATCCCGGGCAGGAATACATCGCAGAGGGGATGACCGACGAGCTGATCACCACCCTCGCCCAGCTCGGCGGTCTGCGCGTGATCTCACGCAGCTCGGCGATGCACTTTAAGCGGAGCGAGAAATCACTGCGTGAGATTGCACGTGAGCTCAACGTCGATGCGATCGTCGAAGGGACGATCATGCGTTCCGGCGATCACATACGGGTCACGGCGCAGCTCATCCGCGCTGCGACCGATGAGCATCTCTGGGCTCGGAGCTATGACCGCGGTTTGAGCGATGTCCTCACGCTGCAGAACGACATTGCCCAGGCAATCGCTGAAGAGATACAGGTCGCTCTCACGCCGGTACAGAAGGTGCGGCTCGCGAGCGCGCGCCGCATCGATCCAGAAGCCTACGAGGCTTACCTCAAGGGTCACTACTTCTTGATGAAGAGAACCAGCGATGGCGTGAAGAAGGGCATTGCGTACTTCCAACGGGCCATCGAGCGGGAACCGCGATATGTGCCCGCGTACTCGGGTCTCACCCACGCATACGGCATCGCGGGAACCTGGGGCTACCTTCCCCAGTCGGATGCCTTCCCCAAAGCCAAAGCGGCGGCACTTCGCGCGATGGAGATTGACTCCACGCTTGGGGAATCGCATTTCGCCATGGGCAGCGCTCTTTGGGGCGACTGGAACTGGGCGGGCTCCGTGCGAGAGGAAAGGCGTGCCATCGAGCTGAGTCCCAGCGATGCACCCGCCCACCTGGTTCTGGCCAACCACCTTGTCGCCCTGGGCGAGTTCGAAGAGGGCATCGCTGAGGAAAAGCGGGCCCTTGATCTGGACCCGCTATCAACTTTCATCAACACCCAGCTCGCGTGGGCATTCGTTTGTGCCCGGCGATTCGATGAGGCGATTGTGCAGGCGCGCAAGGCACTCGATCTCGATTCGACCTGGGCACTGGCGCGCTACCAGCTCGGGGACGCCCATCTTGGCAAAGGGGATGAGCGCGAAGCGGTCAATGAGTATCTCAAAGCCGAGGCAATCAAGGGTGTCGACTCCAGCCGGATTGAGGCGAAGCGCCGCGCTTTCGAGACGGCCGGGATGAACGGCTACTGGCGCGCCCAGCTTGCGGCTTGCTCGGAGGACGATTGCTCGTCGCACGGACATGTGGCTATTTACGCCCGCCTTGGCGATACGGACCATGCGTTCGCCTTGCTGGAGAAAGAGTACGACGCGCGATCCGCGAATTTCACCTACGGCATCAAGTCGAGCGTGCATTTCGACAACCTTCGCGAGGACCCAAGGTACCGCGAACTGCTGAAGAAATTAGGAATGGAAAAATGATCCGCCAACAAGACGGCGGACAGGTCGGTCAAACCATATCACACTATAAGATTTTGGACAAGCTTGGTGAGGGAGGGATGGGCGTAGTGTACAAAGCCGAAGATACGAAACTCAGGCGCATCGTTGCGCTGAAATTTCTTCCTGACCGGGTCAACCGGAGTGAGGTCGACAAATCCCGTTTTATGCAGGAAGCACAGGCTGCAGCCGGGCTGAACCATAATAATATCTGTACTGTTTATGGAGTTGATGAACATGATGGACATCTGTTCATTTCGATGGAATGCATCGAAGGGGGAACGCTACGGGAAAAACTTCCGTATGCGAAGACTAATGATGCCATCGCCATTGCGATACAGATTGGTGAAGCTCTGCAAGAAGCTCACTCGAAGGGCATCGTCCACAGAGACATTAAAGCTGACAACATCATGATGACTTCGAAGGGTCAGGCAAAAGTGATGGATTTCGGACTTGCAAAACTGAAAGGGTCGCTTAAGCTTACGCGGACCTCGAGCACAGTAGGCACGCTTGCGTACATGGCACCGGAACAAATTCAAGGAGGAGAAGCAGATTCACGGAGCGACATTTTTTCATTTGGGGTGCTTCTGTTCGAAATGCTGACGGGAAAGCTTCCGTTCCGCGGTGAGCATGAGGCCGCGATCATGTACTCGATCGTCAATGAAGAGCCGCAACCGATTGAACAGTACAACAACAATGTGCCATCCGGGTTGACACAGATAATAAAACACACATTAGAAAAAAATCCTGATGTGCGCTATCAATCAATGCAGGATGTGGTAAATGATCTTTCGTTGCTGAAGATCGGTGGTACGATGCCTTCAGCATCGGCATTGCTCGGGGGAAAGAGGCAGTTCACAGGTATTTCCAAATTCCTTCGTCCTGTAATTCTGATTCCGGTGATCCTTGTCCTCGGTGCGGTGGCAGCAGGCATTCTTCTGTTGGATCGTGGAGACACTATAATAGATTCCATTGCGGTTCTTCCTTTTACAAATGTCGGTGATAATAAAGATCTCGAATATATGAGCGACGGGATTACCGAATCGCTTATCAACTCCCTATCCGAAGTAGCCTCTCTCCGCGTTCTTCCCCGTAGTACAGTATTTCAGTTCAAAGGGCAAGAAGCACAGGCACAAATAATCGGAAAAGAATTGGGGGTGAAAGCGGTTCTGACAGGAAGAGTCATTTCACGGGGAAATAACCTGAACGTCCAGGTAGAGCTCATCGATGTTCAAAAGCAGGCACAGCTCTGGGGAGAACAATACAAGCGGAACACGACCGACATTATTGCGGTTCAGGAAGAGATTGCAACGCGGATCTCGGAGAAGCTTCGTTTGCGATTGACCGGAGAAGAGCAGAAACGACTGACCAAGCGCTACACAGAGAACGTTGAAGCATACCAGTTATACCTCAAGGGGCGTTATCATTGGGCTAAGAGAAGCGCGGAAAATCTTAATAAAGCAGTCACGTTCTTCAACGAGTCGATCAAGTCCGACCCGGGATATGCTCTCGCGTATGCTGGCCTCGCAGACGCTTACGATATCCTTGGAGTCCTCGGAGAGCAGTCACCGATGGAGGCATTCCCACGAGCGAAGGCCGCGGCGAGCAAAGCTCTTGAAATTGATCCGGCATTGGCTGAAGCGTATGCTTCTCTCGGTGATATCAGTATCCATTTTGACTGGGACTGGAACGCTGCGGAGAGAAACTTCAAGAAGGCAATCGAGCTTGACCCCGGTTACGCAGTTGCACATCATTGGTATTCAGAGTACCTGACACTTATGGGACGTCATGATGAGGCTATTGCTGAAACCAAGAAGGCTGCGGAGCTCGATCCACTTTCTCTCATGATCACGACATTCGTTGGGTGGAATTACTATCATGCACGGAAAAACGATTCTGCAATCGTTGCGTTCGACAAAGCTCTTGAGATTGACCAGCGATTTGCCTGGGCACACCTTTGGCTAGGAGAGAGCTATTTTCAACTGCAGCGACAGAATGATGCAATCAGCCATATTCTTCTCGCAAGCCAATCGAATGAAAACCCAATGATACTGGCTTCACTTGGATGGGCATACGCTCAGGCGGGACGGACACGGGACGCTCAAGCTATTCTCGATACATTGACGAACCTTTCAAAGCGGCGTTTCGTCTCGCCTTACAGTTTCACACTCGTCCATCTTGGCATTGGTCACAACGAGAAGACCTTTGAGTGGTTGGAGAAGGCATTACAGGAACGCGCAAGCTGGCTTCCTTTCATCAAGATTGATCCCATGTGGGATTCGGTTCGTGATGACCGCAGGTTTAGCGCACTTCTCAAGAAAATGGACTTAGAAAAATGATTGGTCGAACAATTTCACACAAACCCTCACCCTATAATCTGGCGCGGAGCGCCATGGCGCCAGAGGCGCTCACCTCTCCCAATCCTTCGCCTTCGCTCAGGACAAGTTTGGGAGAGGGAAGTCACGCCACCGGCGTGACAGGGAGAGGGTCAAGGACGGACAAACGATGATCGGCCAAACAATTTCCCACTACAAGATTCTTGAGAAACTCGGTGAAGGAGGCATGGGTGTTGTATACGAAGCAGAATACACCAAGGTTGACTGCAAACTGGTATTGAAGTTTCTAACACAAGAGTGGCGTCACGTTGGAATTCCGATAGGAATGACATGATTATAGTTTACAGAATTACATTTGAAATCAAACTCCGTAGGAGTGACATCGGATGAAGTCATTAGAGATGTGAACAATGGCAAATACGTACACACAAATCTACATTCATATTGTGTTCGCTGTGCAGGGTCGGCAGAACCTCATCAAGAAAGAGAACAAAGAGGAGCTCCACAAATATATCACCGGTATTGTACGGAACAAGAAGCAAAAGCTGATTGCCATCAACAGCATGCCGGATCATGTGCACGTATTCGTTGGAATGAAGCCCAGCATTGCACTATCCGATTTAGTACGCGATATGAAGAACAATTCGTCAGTGTTCATCAAAGAAAAAAAATGGCTTAGGGGAAGATTCAGCTGGCAGGAAGGATTTGGTGCTTTCTCCTATGGGCATTCGCAACTAGACGCAGTTGTGAAATACATCCAAAACCAGGAGAAACACCACACAAGAAGAACATTCAAAGAGGAGTACCTGCAGATGCTGGAAAACTTCAAGGTGGAATATGACGAGAAATATGTATTTCAATGGGTGGAGGATGAGAAGAATTGATTCTGGTGTTTCAAGCAGGCTAATATGCCACTCCTACGGAGTTCGCATTGCCTGGTTGGTTGATGTCTATAAACATTTCACCCCTGACGGGGTGAGGGAAGCTCGTCCCTCTCATGAAGCTCTGTGCCTAACCCTCGTGTGATGTCCATGATTGGACAGACTATCTCACACTATAAGATCTTGGAGAAACTCGGCGAGGGAGGCATGGGAATCGTGTACAAAGCCGAAGATCTCAGACTTAAGAAAACTGTCGCTTTGAAATTTCTCAAGCAGGAAGCATTAGGAAGCGAGGAGGAGAGAACCCGGTTTGTTCACGAAGCACAAGCATCCGCCGCCTTAGATCATCCCAATATCTGTCCAACCTACGATGTTGATCAAGTCGAAGGCCCCGCTGGAGCGGCCAAGCATACGTTTATTGTCATGGCATACATTGACGGTCAGGGTTTGAAGGAGAAGATTGCATCGAGACCATTACCGTTGAATGTTGTTCTGGACATTGCAATACAAATAGCAGAGGGTTTGCAAGAGTCACATGAGAAAGGCATTGTTCACCGTGATATCAAGAGTGCGAATATCATGATCACCTCCAGGGGACAAGCGAAGATCATGGATTTTGGCTTGGCTCAGTTATCGGGACAAACAAAGGTCACAAAGACTGGTGCAACAGTAGGAACTGTGGCGTACATGTCACCCGAGCAGACCCGTGGAGAAAACGTCGATTTGAGGACGGACATCTGGTCACTGGGCGTGATGCTCTATGAGATGGTGGCTGGCAGACTTCCATTTCGAGGAGACTACGATCAGGCAGTTGTTTATCAGATATTGCATGACGAGCCGGAGCCGATCACGAGTCTTCGTTCCAACGTGCCGATGGAGTTGGAGCGCATCGTCGCCAAAGCAATGCAGAAGAATGCAGGTGAGCGGTATCAGCATGTTGATGAGATGCTTGTGGATTTGAAATCCGTATCGAAAAGAGTCGAAGCTGGAGGACCGGGTGAAGGAACAGCGGCACCCAGATCATTGCGGAGAAAGCGGCGGCTCGTTTATGGAGGTATTAGTATCTTCGCCGTTCTTGCTTTGGCAGCTTTATACATCTTCTTACCGCTGAAGCCAGTCTCTGTGGAACGCAAATCCATAGCCGTGCTGCCATTTAAAAACATGAGCGACAGCAAAGAGGACGAATACTTCAGCGATGGAATCACCGAGGACATCATCACTCATCTTTCGCAAATCGGTGGGCTCACCGTTATTTCCCGGACCTCAATCATGCAATACAAGGGCACGCAGAAAACGATTCCAGAAATTGGCCAAGAACTTAACGTGGGCGCAATTCTCGAGGGCAGCACACGCCGAATGGGTGATCGTATCCGGATTGCGAGTCAGTTAATCGATGTACATTCGGACGCACACCTCTGGGCAGAGGAATACGATCGTAACATGGTGGATGTGTTTGATATCCAACGTGATGTCGCAAGAAAGATTGCACAGGCGCTGAAGATTGCCCTCAGACCGAACAATGATGAACATGCCCGGGGGACGCGAACCGGGAATCTCACTGCCTACGACTACTACCTTAAGGGGCGGGAATACTACTACCGATTCAACAAAGAGGACAACGAATGGGCGATTGACCTTTTCAAGAAAGCACTCCACCATGAGGCAGTCTACGCTGTTGCATTGGCCGGGCTGGCCGATGCTTACGGTCAACGTGTCGCAAAATTTGGATTTCCTGAGAATTGGCTTGATTCGGCGATTGCGTTGGCTTCCAAAGCGATTTCGATCGACGACGGGTCAGCTGAGGCTCACAAGGCGCTTGGTCTTGCCTATTCTGGAAAAGGATGGCATCGCAGGGCTGTCCAATCCTACCTGAAAGCGGTAGACCTGAATCCGAATTATCTAACAGCGGTTGCTAACATCGGTGCAGAGTATTCCTTCATGGGGGAGTTTGATGAGGCGCTGGCGTGGTTTAAGAAAGCTGTACCGCTGAATCCAACCTTTCCTTTTTCTTATTACAATGTGGGTGGAACATACTCTAACCTGGATGACTATGAGAAAGCACGCGATTGGTTCAGTAAATGTCGGGCACTCCAACCCGATTTCCTCTATGTTCACGCAGCATTGAGCTTGATGTATCTTCGACAGGGGGATTACGATCGCTCTTTTGCGGATGCGATGCGAATTCTCTCTCTCGTGCCCGACGATCTCGAGGCGCTGACGCTGGCAGGATGGTCGAAACTCTTCGCTGGGGATTACACTCAGGCTAAAGGGATCTTCCAGAAGGCAGCTGCCATCGATAGCACAAACACTTTTTGGTATGGATGCGGAAGGAGCAGCAGCACGGCTCTTGGTTTCATCTATTTGCAGATCGGGCAACAGGCAGAAGGTATGAATTGTCTGCGACGCAGTCGGGCACTCGATCAGATCCAACTGGATCAGCAGAGTGAACGGTATGCGATCAGGTACGATCTTGCATTGATAAATGCTCTGGAAGGAAAGCGGACTGAGGCTTATCAGTGGCTCAGGAGAGCAATCGACTACGGGTGGCGCGACTATCATTTGGGTCAACGTGACCCGTTGCTCGGAAACTTGCAGACAGATGAAAGATTCAAAGAGATGATTGACGTTGTGCGGGACTCCATCGGCGAAATGGGCAAACGGGTAAGGGAGTTGGAGAGAGAATGATCCGCCACAAAGCCGGCGGACAAGTCCACCAAAAAGATGCGCGCCAGACTCCAACGGAGTCTAGCCAACGGAGTCGAGGTCTCGACCTCAGTCGGACAAAGTCGGACGGACTCTGTCGAGGATGTCACCGACGAAGGCGGGGACAGGGAGAGGGTTGACTAACGACAAACGACAAGCCATGATCGGACAAACCATATCACACTATAAGATTATTGAGAAACTCGGCGAAGGCGGCATGGGTGTCGTCTACAAAGCCGAAGACACCAAACTCAAGAGGGTCGTCGCCCTGAAATTCTTACCTGGGAACGTCATATCGACAGAGGAAGAACTCAGGCGGTTTGAGCAAGAGGCGGAAGCCATCTCGGCGCTGAATCATCCCAACATCGCTACGATCCATGATATCGATGAATCGGAGGGCCGCAAATTCCTTGTTCTTGAGTACCTCCCCGGCGGAACCCTAAAATCAAAAATCCGGCGTCTTCAATCCGAGGGAAAAGAATTTTCAATCGGCGAGGTGATTGAGTATGGAATCCAGATTGCGGAAGGTCTCGCCCACGCCCACCGCCATCAGATCATTCACCGTGACATCAAGAGCGACAATGTCATGCTGACCGCCGAGGGAAAACTTAAGCTCACCGACTTCGGCCTTGCAAAACTGCGGGGAGCCGCTCAGCTTACCCGCGCGGGGAGCACGCTCGGTACGGCCGCCTACATGTCGCCCGAACAAATTCGCGGTGACGAGGTTGACGGAAGGTCCGATCTTTTCTCTCTGGGTGTATTGTTGTACGAATTGACTACGCTGCGGATGCCGTTCCGGGGTGAACATGAGGCGGCGCTGACATATTCGATCGTGAACGAACCGCCGACACCGATGAGCTCGCTGCGCTCGAATATCCATCCGATCCTCGAGTCAGTCATTAATAAATGTCTTGAGAAAGATCCGGACAACCGTTATGGGACTGCCGATGAAATTGCACGCGACCTGCGCTCGATCCAATATCCAATTTCCGGCAGCGTGAAAACGGTGGTGAGACACTCCAAACTGCCGTGGATTGTCGCCGCTGTGATCGCGATCCTCGCAATCATCGGCATTGTTCTATTTATACGCCTGTCGCATCCCTCCTCCGCGAACAATAAGACCATTGCCGTCCTTCCCTTCATCAACATGAGTGGGAATCCGGAGGATGAATACTTCAGTGACGGGATGACCGAGGATATTCTCACACAGCTGAGCAAAGTGGCCGACCTAAGGGTAATTTCCCGCACATCGGTTATGCAATATAAAGGGACGAAAAAGACGATCCGGGATATCGGCAAAGAGCTCAACGCCGGCGTGGTCCTCGAAGGCAGCGTCCGCCGCGCCGCCGATCAGGTAAGAATCGCGGCGCAGCTGATCGATGCCAATACCGACGAGCATTTGTGGGCGGAAACGTACGATAAGGAATTCAAGCAGGTCTTTGCCATCCAGAGCGATGTCGCTCAGAAAATTGCCGCCGCACTGCAGGCCAGGCTTTCCCCAACGGAAAAGGAACGCATCGAGAAAATTCCCACGGCAAACATGGAAGCGTATTCCTATTATCTCAGCGGTCGTGAGAGCTACTATCGTTATTCCCGGCAGGAAAATGAACATGCGATCGAGTTATTCAGAAAAGCGCTTGAGCTCGACAATCGCTACGCACTCGCATACGCTGGCTTGGGCGACGCAATTGCCCAGCGTGCGGGCAGGTTCGGCTTTCCGACCGCCTGGCTTGATTCGTCCATTGCCATGAGCGAAACGGCGCTGACGATAGATCCAAACCTCGCGGAAGCGCACAAGTCGCTTGGGCTGGCGTACGAATTTCAAGGACGCTTCAGAAAAGCCATTGCCGCGAACAGAAAAGCCATTGACCTTAATCCGAATTTTTCCACGGCTCTCGGAAATCTCGGAGACGAGCTCTCCAGATCGGGAAATATCGTGGAAGGATTGATCTACAACCGAAAAGCGTATGCCGTAAATCCGACGATCGTTGACAACATGTTCAGTATAGCTGGGATCTATTACTTGCTTGGCGATGATGCAACGGCGAAAGTCTGGTTCGAGAAAGGCCTGAATATACGGCAGGACGCTCTCTGGTCGATTAATCTCATGACGGCCATGGAATGGGTCAATGGACGGAACCAACGTGCGAATGAACTTATCGACGAGATGAAGAAAATTGACTCTACTAGTTTCTTTGCACGCCGGGCGATGGGGATCGCTGGAATCCTCGATCATCGATATCTTGATGCGAAAGCCGCCCTTCGGCGGGTAGCAGATATCGATTCCACTTCTGTTGCGATCTTATTGGGATATGTCACATGGAAAATTGGTGATACTGGCTCGGCGCGGAATCTCCTGGATGCAGGCGTGGCCTCGCGAATCAAAACGATTGAGAATGGCGATGAACGGAATTTCCTCCCTTATGAAATCTGTTCTGCCTATGCTGTGCTCGGTGAAAAGCCCATGGCCTACACATGGCTTCAACGGGCAATCGACGCAGGCTGGCGCGATTATCGGTGGATGTTGTTCGATCCGACATTGGAAAACCTTCGGGACGATGAACAGTTCAAACAGATCATTACCCACCTCAAAGGCGTGATCAGCGAAATGAGGCTGAAGGTGGAAGAGATGGACGCGAGAGAGAAGCAATGACCTGTTGGGATCTAGCGAAGATTGTGGTGGTCACTTATCATATACGGTACAAAGGAGACATTTCATGAAAACGAAAATGCTTATCACATTTGCTTTTGGTCTCTTGATCGTCCTCAGCGCGAGCGGGTTCGTCGGAGATGCGCAATCGAAGTCGGCAGCGGGGGGCGCCGCCTCCCGCCGCTTCATAAATTTGCCGAACCGTGCCGTTCAGGCCCCTTTTAGTGATGGAGTGCTCGTCGGAAACACGCTCTACCTTGCCGGCAGAATCGGCGTCGACGCGAAAACGGGTAAGCCCCCTGAAGATCCGGAGCAGGAGATCCGAATTGCACTCGATGGCATGAAAAGCACGTTGAACGAGGCGGGGATGACGATGAACGATCTTGTGTCGGTTCAGGTGTTTTGTCCTGACGTATCATTGTACGCTAAGTTCAACGCCGTCTATCAAACGTACTTTGAAAAGGATTTCCCGGCGCGGGCATTTATTGGTTCAGGGCCGCTCCTCCGCGGAGGGCATTTTGAGGTGCAAGGGATTGCGGTGAAGAGGTAAAACATTGACTCATTTCTTCATTGTTTCATTGAGCAGAAAGTCGTCAATGGATAAATGATAAAATGAACCAATGAAGAAATATCCATGATTTCAAGGGAGGCAAGGAAATGTATCAATCGGATCTGCTCAAAGACAGAACAAAGGAATTTTCAAAGAGGATAGTGCGTCTCTTCCGGTCGTTGCCGAGAACTGAAGAAGCAATGGTGATCGGAAGACAAGTGCTCCGGTCGGCAACATCGGTGGCGGCAAATTACCGTGCTGTATGCCGTTCGAGATCAAAGGCTGAGTTTATCGCCAAGATTGGGGTAGTTGTCGAAGAAGCGGATGAGACAGTTTTCTGGTTGGATCTTCTTGTCGACAGAGCTATCGTTGACAAGGAGAGAATGAAAGATTTGTCCAGAGAAGCAAATGAACTTCTGGCGATCTTCGCTGCATCCCAGCGCACCGCGAAATTGCGCATGAAAAACAAGCCATTGAATCATGATCGGGCAAACTGTTTCTCACTATAAGATTTTGGAAAAGCTCGGAGAAGGCGGCATGGGCGTCGTCTACAAAGCCCACGACACCAGGCTCGATCGCGTCATCGCTCTGAAATTTCTTCCCGCACATTTCACGGCCAGCGACGCGGAGAGCGCCAGGTTTCTTCAGGAAGCGAAAGCGGCATCAGCCGTCAATCATCCGAACGTCTGCGTGATCTATGATATCCAGCAGCACGACGATCCCGCCGGTGCGGGGAAGCGACCATTCATTGCGATGGAATACGTTGAAGGCACAACCCTGCGGGATCATGCAAAGCTCAGTCGAGACCATTCCCTGCCATGGAAAGAATCCGCCGACATCGTCATTCAGATCGCCGATGGACTTGCCGCCGCCCACAAGAAAGGGATCGTCCACCGCGACATCAAATCAGAAAACATCATGATCACGAAGGACGGTCGTGTGAAGATCATGGATTTCGGTCTGGCAAGGCTGAGAGGCAACCTGCGCCTGACGAAGACCGGCAGCACACTCGGGACGATCGCCTACATGTCGCCGGAGCAGATTCAGGACATGGATATCGATGAAAGGGCGGACATTTGGTCGGTCGGGGTCGTTCTCTTTGAACTCCTCACCGGCAAGCTCCCCTTTGCAGGTGAACACCAGGCAGCGATGATGTACAGTATTCTCAATCTCGAGCCTCCGCCGGTCACCTCGCTCAGGGCCGATGTTCCCGGAAGCTTCGAGAAACTCATGAGCGCATTGCTCCAGAAGGATCGCAGCCTCCGCGTCGGCGCGTGTACTGAGATTATACAAGCGTTGCGGAAAATCCAACAAGGCTCGGAAGCCGCCATCACCGTCCAACCGGTGGAGAAAAGAAAATCAGTCGCAGTTCTTCCGTTTGCGAACGTCAGTCCGGATCCGGAGAACGAGTTCTTCAGCGATGGGATCACCGAAGAATTGATCGCATCGTTATCAAAGGTCAAGCAGCTGCGGGTCTGCTCGCGCAGCATGGCGTTTCAATACAAAGCAAAACTCATTGATCCGCGGCAGGTAGGAAGAGATCTCTCGGTGGATGTGATCCTCGAAGGAAGCATTCGCCGGATCGGGAATCGCGTCCGTATCGCCGCTGAGTTGACCGACACGGCGAACGGCTTCCAGCTCTGGGCGGAATCATACGACCGCCAGATCGATGACGTGTTTGCGGTACAGGATGAAATCGCTAGAACGATCGTCGAAGCGCTGCAACTGCAAATGAGCCTCTCCGACCAGTCGACGCTCGTGCAAAAGTACAAAGCAAATGTGCAGGCATACGAAGAGTACCTTCGCGCGAGATATTGGTGGAGCAAACGCACGAAGGAGTCTATCGAACAAGGCATCCATCATCTTGAACGCGCGATCCAGATCGATGAGAACTACGCGATAGCGTATGCCGATCTTGCGATCTGCTATCACGGCCTCGCGAATTATGCCTGGCTCGATCCCGAAACCGCTTCAAGGAAAGCCGAGGAGTATGCCCAAAAAGCCCTTCTCCTCGAACCCAATCTGGACGAAGCGCACGTTGCCAGGGCTTGTTTATTCCAGGTCATGTGCGATTTCGAGAGAGGGGAATTTCATTTCAAACGTGCGATCCAACTCAATCCCTCAAACGATTTTGCTCATCATTGTTTTGCTTACATCTATCTCGCGAGAGGAGATTTCCAGAACGCTCTGCGAGAGAATAGCATCGCGCAGCGGCTCGAGCCGCTTTCACCAATTATCAATGCGTACGCGGGGTTTATCTATTTCTGTATGGGACAATATGAGCAAGCGCTCAAGGAGGTCCAAAAGTCGATCGAAATCGATCCGGCATTCGCCCAGGGGCATCATCTCAAGGCGTGGATCCTCATATGGTGTTCCCGATACGACGATGCCTTGATGACCTTACATGAGGCAAAAGGAGTTTGGGGCGAGCACAATCATTTGCTTGGAGCGGAAGGGGTCCTTCGTGCACGAACGGGGAATGAAAGCGGGGCAAGGGAAATTCTTGAGAAGCTGCATGAGCGCCAGCGCTCGGGTGTCTATGTTCACCCTTGTGAATACGCCTATATCCATGCGGCGCTTGGTGAGTCCGACGCAGCGTTCGAGATGGTGGAAAAAGCTTCAGAAATACGCTTTTACTGGTGGTTCACGCTTGTGAAAGTCCATCCCGCGTTTGAATCCATCCGCCGGGATCCCAGGTTCCCCACGCTTATCGAGAAGCTCGGATTGAATATGTGAGAAATTTTTGCTATTCATAGTATAAGCCATATTGAACGGTACTCCCGCAAATCTGAAAGCGCAGAACATTTTCATGGCAAAATTTGCATACCAACTTGAGACCCTGATCGCCCACGCAGACCGGATCCCGCAGATCCGCAAAGCGGATCTTTCATCGGGTGATCGCGTGATCGTGAAGACACAAAATTCCGTATACTCCATTCGTATGATGAACGATGGCGCTTGTGTTGTGTCGGGAGGATGGTTCGACCGGAAAGGCCTTTCACCGATGAAAACCCGCATCAGCGGTTGCACATGGGGAGGCAGTTCGATAAAAATAGATATTGCGGCAGCGTGCGGCCTTCGTCTGGAATTCGGGAATCGCCTCGTCACGACGACCATTCAGCGAATCTTTATCCTTCCAGCCGGAAGCGATAATTAATAAGCAAGACTTTCTTGATTCTAAATGAACATACTGAACATGGACCGCTCGATCTCTATTCACAAATTTTCGATTTTGGATTTCAGATTTTGGATTTTTCCCTAGGGGGGATAAGTCCGGGATTTAGGATTTAGAGTCATTTTAGCTTGCAGGCATCTCCCATTCGTAAGAAAATCCATTTTCAATGAAATCACTCGTTCTTATTATCTCATTGTCTCTTTCCTCGATGATGACCCTGGCCGCTCCTTCCGTCCGCTATTCACTCAGCATGTCAATGCCTTCGAGCCACCTTTTTGAAGTGGACGTCACGTTCGACCATCTTCCGTCGGAACTGCGTTCACTGGACTTGAGGCTCCCGGTGTGGCGTCCAGGGCGATACCTGGTTCTGGACCTGGCAAGCGGGATTCAGGAGTTTGCTGCCGCCGATGGAAACGGCCAGCCGCTGCAATGGTCGAAAGTCGAAAAATCCTTGTGGCGGATCAACACGAACGGATCTTCCAGAGTATCGGCGCATTACAAGGTCTATGCAAACGAATTCGATCTCCGAACGCGGGGCCTCAACGACGAGCATGCGTTTGTCGACGGCGTCTCCGTCTTCATGTATGTCGAACAATTCCGTTCTCTCCCGCTGACGCTCGAGGTGAAGCCATACAAGAACTGGCACGTGACGACGGGACTCGAAGGAGGCGGGTCGACCTTCACGGCTCCGAATTATGACAACCTCGTCGATTGTCCTCTCGAAATAGGTACCCAAAAGGATTTTCCCTTTGATGTGGAAGGGGTGCGGCATGTCCTCAGCATTTTCGGGGAAGGAAACTGGAACGCCGATACCCTGATCCGGGATATCTCGGCGGTCGTCCGGTCACAAAAAGCATTCTGGGGAGAATTTCCGTACAAACGCTACGTGTTCCTCCTGCACTGCACTCCGTCGTCGGGGGGTGGAACGGAACACATCAATTCCACCATCATGGGGATACGCCCCTATGTGTTCAAGAATCCCGATTCGTATCGCGGATTCCTCGGGCTCGTTTCACATGAGTACTTTCACACCTGGAACGTCAAGCAGCTCCGGCCGCAAGGCATTCATCCCTACGATTACACAAAGGAAAATTATTCGCAGGAGCTCTGGATCGCTGAAGGGACGACGTCGTATTACGATGAGCTGCTTCTCGTAAGATCGGGGTTCGTGAAACCGGAGAAGTATCTGGAGAATCTGGCCGGCAGCATCCGCGATGATCGCTCGCGTCCCGGGAACCTGCGCCAGTCGGTGGCAGAGGCAAGCTTCGATGCCTGGGTGAAATACTGGAAGGGCACACAGCAGGCGTATAATGCAGAGTCTGATTACTATGGCAAAGGATCGCTCATAAGCTTGCTTCTCGATCTCGAGATTCGCGAGAGGTCCTTGAACAAGCATTCACTCGACGATGTCTTGCGCGCGATGTACAAGCGCTTCCCATTAAGCGGAACAGGATACACCCTGAAGGGTTTTCAACGCGTCGCAGAGGAAATCTCAGGCGGTGGCTTACAAAAGTTCTTTGATGATTTTGTCTACGGGACGACGCCGCTCCCCTGGGAGAAAACGTTCTCCGCTGCCGGACTGGAGCTTGCACCGAAAGACAGCGTTGTCAAACCGTGGTTAGGTGTCGGCACCTCCGACATGGGTGAACGGACAAGAGTCACACAAGTCCTTGCCGGTTCTCCGGCGTACAATGCAGGTATCGATAACGGCGATGAGCTGCTTGCGTTGAACGGTATGCGTGTGCGGTCCTCTGATCTCATCGATCGAATTTCAGAAATGAAAACCGGCGACATTGTTACCCTCACTTTTTTCCACCATGACCGCCTGAAAGAATTCAGAATAACGCTTGCTCCGCAACCATTCCCCATTTACAAGCTGACGAAATCAGCCTCACCAACAACTCTCCAAAAAGAGATCTACCAGAGCTGGCTGCAAACAACCTGGTAAGAACCCCGGGTATCTCGAAAATTGCCCCATTTGCGCGTTTCTCCGGCCTGATTGCGGTCACATTCTCATCCCGCAAAACTCCTACATTGTGACTATTCTCCTGTTGATTTCGGCACGATGAGTCTCTATATTGTGCCGATTTCCGACTCATGAGCTTTTTGAAAGGGATTCCATGAAGTATTTGGCGATAATTTTCATCCTTTGGGCGACAACCCTCTCTGCACAGATTCCCCAATATAATGTGGCGATGACCCCTGCGGATTATGACCTGCTGTACACGAGGGATATTTTCAGCGATTCGACGCTGCCCGCGTCGTTCGAATTTCAGGGCACGACATGGAACAACGCGAAGATCAAATTCAAGGGTCATTCGACGCGCTATTATCCGAAGAAAGGATACTCGGTAAAATTTCCGGCGTCGAATCTTTTTCAGGGGCTCGGGACCGCTACGTTCAACGCGATGTACACCGATAAGTCGTTCCTCCGTGAAAAACTTGTCTGGGACCTCTTCAACGACATGGGCTCCGTCGCGCCGCGGGCTAATCACACGCGTCTCACGATCAATGGTGTCCCGAAGTGGCTCTATTTGCTTCTTGATAAGCCGGACAAATATTTTCTGCCGAAACGCGGTCTGCCCGTAGCTCCTCTCTATGAAACGAGCGACACATATATCGCCGGCGATCTCACCATGCAGCCCGACAGCCTTATCAAGCTTTACTACGATAAGTCGATCGGGAACGTGAGCGATTATTCCGATCTCGAACAGCTCATTCAGGCGCTCAACGTCGCCCCCGATGCGACGTTTGCGGATACCGTCTACCACTACTTTGATGTCAACAGCGTATTGAACTGGTTCGCCGGGAATATTCTGACGATGATGGGCGACAGCTACAACAAAAACTATTTTCTCTATCGCGATACAAGCAAGCCCGCGCAGCAGTGGTCGATTATTCCATGGGATTATGACCTCTCGTTCGGCCGTACCGGCGACGATGCCATCCCATATCCTGCGTCGCTCCTCAACGACGGGTTCGCGTATACATTCCCGCCCTTGTCCGGGCCCTCAAACGTCCTGAAAGATCGGTTGTGGAGCACACCCAGTCTTTACAATATCCTTCGGCAGCGAGTCGATACGCTGCTGCAGTCGGTCTTCGCTCCGGAGCGGCTGAGACCGAAGATCGACAGTCTTGCTGCGCTGATACAAAACGATGCGGAAGTTGATCCTGACAAATGGGGCACCCTGGATGATTTTCTCGAACATGTCGAAGCGCTCAAGTACTACATCGGAGCCCGAAAGAACTATCTACTTAAAACCTACGTCAATCCGCCGAGCGGGGTGTACGATGACGTGACGTTCCCAGTCTCACAGCTCGGTGTCCCGTACGATTTCGTGGCTTATGACGGTCGGCAGCTCGCGACGCTCTGGTTCACATCGATGACCGGTCTCGACAGCGTACGGGTCGAGGCTTTCCCCGATTCGACGCCTCCGGGGATGACGGATGTCGCGGCAGGACGGTTTGTTCGCCGGTGGATTCGGATCACGCCCTATCCGGCATCGGCGACATTCGCGGCAAAACTCCAATGGATGTATCAGGATGTCTCGAGCACCGACCGGGAAGTCGGGACCGGCGTGCAAAACGAGCGGCTCCTTCGCTGCTTCACGTATGATGGTCTGGAATGGCATGCCCTGGCCTCTCAGGTGAATGCCTATGGAAATTTTGCCACTATCGATTCGATCAGCGATGCCGATTGTGGCGCCGGGAAGGTCTTTGTATTGAAAATATCCGACACCTACACGCAAACATGGTTCCGCCAGCCGCTCAATAACTGGCAGCGGTGGTATGACGTGAAGTTTGCGGACAGCCGGAATGGATTTGTTGTCGGCGATCATGGGACGCTACTGCGCACGACCGATGCCGGTGCTTCGTGGATTGAAGAATCTATTGGTTTCAGTCTGCCGCTGCGCAGTCTGGCGATATTGTCACTGAATAACATGTTTGTCGTCGGTGAATTTGGCACATGTTATCACAGCGTCGATTCGGGCAAGACATGGTCGCGGATTGATCTTGGAATTACGAGCGACCTCCGCGGCGTCGCTTTTCTCGAGCCAGCCAATGGATGGGTCTTCGGTAAGAACGGCGCGTTATTTCGTTCAACCGATGGTGGAGGGAATTGGGCCAAGCAGTCAGCTGATTCAACAAAAAGTATTGTTGGCGTTGTTGGTGACGCAATTCGTACCTTAATTATCATGGATGACGGAACAATGTCGAGAAGCATCGACAGGGGGACAACGTGGCAACAAATAGGAAGTGGGTTACCAATGAAAATCCACGCTGCGAGATCTCTTGGCAGCACAGTTTGGCTTGCCGGTGACAGCGGGTTTGTGATGGAGTCCACGAATTTCGGTCTTCTCTGGTCGATACGTTCTATTGCGACAATGACAAATCTGCACGCGATCCATTTGATACAACCATCCTTGTTGTATGTTGCCGGCGACAATGGAAAAGTATTTTATTCCGATGATGATGGCGCGAACTGGTACGCCCAGTATTCCGGTGATTCACATGATCTTGGCGCGATTACATTCACCGACACCGCTCATGGTTACGCAGTGGGAAATGGCGGCACGATCCTCATGACGACAACTCAGGGAACGTTGACAAGCGTGAAATCCCCGGTGTCGCAACTGCCGAAGGAGTTTGAGCTGTATCAGAATTATCCAAACCCGTTTAATCCAACGACGAATTTCGGATTTCGGATTGCGGATGTCGGATTCGTATCGCTTGGGATATACGATGTATTGGGAAGGGAAGTCACAACGTTGGTTCATGAAATGTTGCCAACGGGATATTACAAGGTCACATGGACTGCGAATGACATTGCCACGGGTGTCTACTTTTACCGGCTTGAAATGACGAGTGAGAACAATCCGAAGAAGATCTTCACAGATGTGAAGAAAATGCTTTTCATGAAGTGATGTTCGGGACAGCTCTGGAGATGAAACGTAATCTCTTGCTGTTGATCGGAAGTCTTCTCGCGGCTTCGGCATTGATGGCGCAGGTGCGGCACGACCGGTATATTCATGTCAGCACCGGCGACAGCCTTGACGCGACGTATTTCACTCCACCTCAGGCACCACCTGCCGCCGGATATCCGGGCATCATCTTCGTCCATGGCTTCGGTTTCGACAAGTATGAGGTGATCGCCTCGTGCTCGACGTACGCGTTGAGTGGATACATCACGCTTTGTTATACCGTGCGCGGGCATGGAAACTCGTCCGGGTTTTCCAAAATCATGTCGAACCGCGAGCGAATCGATTTTTCGGAAGTCGTTGCATGGTTCAGAGCGTTACCTTCGATCGATACGGCGTCCATCGGGATCACCGGCGGCTCGCAGGGTGGACTGCACGGCCTGTGGGCTGCTGCCGATCGACTGGGGGTCAAGGCCGTGACTTCGGACGTCATCGTTCCGCATTGGGCGTCAGATATGCTTTCGAACGGATGCATCCGAAGAACTGCGCTCCTGCTTCTCCGGGGCAGCAGAGTCCGCTACGATGGGACGAGAGATTCATTATGGGATTTCGTTCGGAGCGATCAATTTGATTCGCTCCGTTCTCACCTCATCCCGGCCAGAGACGTCGACACTTCGGTTCTGAATACTTCAACCATCCCCACGCTCCGTCTCCTTAAATGGCAGGATCACTATTTTGCCGCGGAGGACGGGATCGATGCGTTCGTCCGCTACGGTGGTCCGAAGAAAATCTATGTCGGCTCGCGCGGGCATTTCTCAGATCAGGTCGAATCCGAACGAGTCTATCAATACGACCAGGTGACACGGTGGCTCGATCATTTCTTGCGCAACATTCAGAACGGCATCGTCACCGATCCGACGTACACGTATGCCTACAGCAGTTTGCCGATGGATACGGCTGGATTTTTTCAATGGACGCGCGTCGAACTCAATGCCTGGCCTCCTGCCGGAATCCAGCTTTACCGCTGCTATCTCGATAAAGATTCCACTGCTTCCTTTTCACCACAGGTCAGCCTTGGCGATTCAATGATTCTGTCTAACAGCTACCTGAATCCGGCATACACATTCGACACGGCATACATCGAAGGCTTCCGCGGGCCGAGGTTTAACGCCGTACTGCCGAAGCAGGCGCTTCTCTTTGACACTCCCCCTTTGGCGGAAGACGTGTTGTGGGTTGGAGCGCCGAAGATGAAGCTTTATGTCCGCTGTGGCGGCGACAAGTTTCCGATCCACGCCCAGATCTACGAACTTGACGGCTCAGGGAACAGATATTTCGTCAACCGGATCAATTACACCGCCAGGAATTGGCAGCCGGGCGCTTCGGGTGTTCTCGATGTTGAAGGGATTCCTCATGCCCACAAGTTCACACGAGGCAACAGAATTCGGATCGAGCTGACGAATATCGATGTCACCAACCGGCTCCTGCTTGGGTCGTATCCATTCGTTGTGCCGATGTTCGAACAAGCGAGTGTGACGATTGCCATGGACGCGGGGCATCAGTCGTATATTGAATTGCCGTTGATTGGTAGGCCGACAAGCGTGTCTGCTGCCGTGCTGGATGTTCCCTCGTCGACAGCATTGTTTCAGAACTATCCGAATCCATTTAATCCCAGGACGAATTTCGAATTTCGGATTGCGGATTTCTCCGCCGCAGGCAGATCCGCCTCCGGCGGAGGATTTGTCTCCCTCAAAGTGATCGACGTTCTTGGTAGAGAAGTAAAAACACTCGTGGAGGAATACAAACAACCGGGGATGTATACCGTTTCCTGGGATGCGACAGATGCTGCCAGCGGCATTTATTTTTATCGGCTTCAGGCCGGCAAATTTGTCCAATCGAAGAAAATGGTCGTCATTAGATAGCACTGAGCGCTGAGCGCTGAGCGTGGAGTGTGGAGAGCAGAGAGCAGAGAGCAGAGAGGATGGAGGGGCCGAGTGATTACTGCTTGTGGTGGGTGGTTGTAGGTTTCGGGTGATTGCACCCCGCATCGCACAGCTCATATCGCACAGCTCACATCGCATATCGCACATCGGATATCCCGCATCTCATCATCTCCCAATCTCTTTTTGACATTTCCTTCTTTTCTTTGTAAGATTAGACTGCTTTACATCGTAACTCTGTCAGAACCCACATCTGAATGAAGCTTATCGCATCGAAACGTTTCGGCATCTGGGCTGCACTTCTTACAGAAGTCCTTCTCCTGACCATTCTCACGTCGCGTTTTGGAGGGGACAACGTTTTCGAGTCGACATTTCTGAACTGGTCGAACATCGCCCAGGTCATTCGCGGATTGTCCTTTATCGCCATCATGGCGGTCGGCCAATCGATGGTCATCATCGCGGGAGGGATTGATCTCTCCGTCGGCTCGGTCCTCGGGTTGAGCGCGGTTGTCGCCGCCGTTTTTCTGAATCTTCAATTCGGCATCATCGTTACGGTGATCGCCGGGATCGCGGTCGGAGTCGCATGCGGATTTTTGAACGGCCTGCTCATCACGCAGGCAAAGTTGCCTCCCTTCATCGCGACGCTCGGCATGATGAGCATCGCGCGGGGCGTTGCCTTCGCTCTCACCGGGGGCGAAACGATCCGGAACCTTCCGCCCGAGTTTCTCGTGATGGGGCAGGGCTCGATTCTCGCTGTTCCCATTCCGATTCTCATCATGCTCCTCTGTGCCGTCGTGATCGGCGTTTTCCTGAAATCGACGCAATCAGGGAGATACATCTATGCCATCGGAGGGAATGAGGAGGCCGCGCTCTACAGCGGTGTCCATGTTGTCAAAGTGAAAATATTGGTATATTCCCTCTGCGGGCTGTTTGCGGGGATCGCAGGGGTGCTGTTCACATCGCGGTTCGGTGTCGGCCAATCGACATCAGGACTGGGATACGAGCTGGACGTGATAGCGGCAGCGGTGATCGGGGGCGTCAGTCTCTCCGGAGGCCGGGGCACAATTCTCGGCGCCATCATCGGCTCGCTGCTGATGGGCATACTCCGGAACGGACTCGTTCTCCTCAACGTCTCTGCCTACTGGCAGCAGGTGGCCATCGGACTGGTGATCATTCTCGCGGTGGTGTTGGATAGAAAGACGAAAAGATAATGACTGGGTCGGACCCCGCTCGCACGTCAGATTGTTCGATGGACGGATCCAAGGCATGACCCTCTCCCTGTCCCGCCTTGCGGTCGACGACTCCCCACGGGTCTACTGATCCACAGGGTCGTTCTACGAATCTACGATTCGCAGAATCGTAGATAGACGACTCGTCGGGCGGGACGTGGCTGTGCAAAAAGTGGGACGTCCCTGACTTAGTGTCTTGGTGACTTCGTGGCAATGAGCCATTTGCCACAAAGACACGAAGGATCCCAAAGGATCTTTTGGATGGCCTGTGTCGGGAGAGGGTTTCAACGAGATCATAAATTAATTTGCGGAAAGAAATCATGAAGCACATTCTCATATCATTGGTTTGCCTTATCGTTGCTCTCTCCGGCTGTGCAAAGAAGGCCGAAGAAAAGAAATTAGTGTTTGCCTTCGTTCCAAAGCTTCTCGATAATCCGGTCTTTCAGCTCGCGTGGCAGGGCGCTCAGGGAGCCGCGAAGGATCTCGGCGGCGGCAAGATCGAAGTTCAGCGTTACGCCCCGGTGAAATCAGACGCCGTCGAGCAGGCGCAGATCATCGAAAGTCTCATCGAAAAGAAAGTGGATGGCATCGCTATCTCCGTCAATGATGCCGACGCGCTCCGGGAATCGATCGACAAAGCCGTTGATGCAGGAATACCCGTTGTGACGTTCGATTCCGATGCCCCGAGGAGCAAACGGTTCGCGTATTACGGAACCGCAAACAAACCGAGCGGCAGAATGATGGGCGAATACCTCGTCAAACAAATGGGCACGAAGGGGAACATCGGCATTCTCATGGGGACCCCGGGCGCGCCGAATCTCGAGGAGCGCAAGGAAGGCATCGTCGAATACCTCAAGGACTATCCCGACATCAAGGTGGTGGCGACAGTCTACTGCGATGACGACGTCAACAAGGGTGTCAGTCTGATGGAGGCGGCGATGCAGGCGCATCCCGATCTCAAGGGATGGGTTCTTCCCGGCGCGTGGGCGCTCTTCACGCCTCCTCCGGGTCCATTCGCATCAAAGAAACCCGGCGATCTTACGGTCATTTCGATCGATGCGCTTCCCGAAGAGCTCGACTACGTCCGACAGGGATATGTTCAGGTTCTCATGGGTCAAAAACTCTGGGGATGGGGGTATGAGAGCGTTCGCATGCTCAAAGATATCAAGGAGGGAAAGAAAATCGAGGGAGTGATTGATTCCGGTGTCGACATCGTGACGAAAGCAAATGTCGAGGAATATGCGCTGAAGTGGAAGACTGGGAAGTGGTAAGACAATTCAAAATGCAAAAATCAAAAATGGTGATGAAACAGCTCACAATATTAATAGTGGTATCGATCGTGATTGGAGGGGCATTTTCCTCCTGCGGCAGGAAATCTGAATCAACGGCTTCGAAGACTATCGGTGTCTCGTTGCTCACTCGCGCGCATGTCTTCTATAAGGATCTGGAAGAAGGTTTGAAAACCGAAGCGGCGAAGAATGGCTATGAGCTCATCATCACTGCCGGCGAGTTCGATCTTGGAAAACAAAGCGCTCAGATCGAGGACTTCATCACGAGGAAGGTCGATGCGATCATACTCTGCCCCGTCGATTCACGAGGGGTCGGTCCGGCAGTGAAGAAAGCGAACGCCGCGAAAATCCCTGTCTTTACCGCCGATATCGCGGCGCAGGAAGGAGAGGTCGTCTGTCACATCGCTTCGGACAATGTTGCAGGCGGACGGCTCGCCGGGGAATATCTCGCCAAAGTTATGAACGGCAAAGGAAGCGTTGCCGTCATCGGACAGCCGACCGTCACGTCGGTTCTCGATCGTGTTCAGGGCTTCAAAGAAGCGCTCTCAAAATTTCCTGAAATAAAGATTGTCGCAGACGTGAATGGAGAGGGGGTGCGGGACAAGGCGCTGCAGGTGGCCGCGGACATCCTGCAAGCTCATCCGGATCTCGACGGCATCTTCGGTATCAACGACGATTCGGCTCTCGGTGCCCTGGACGCCGTTCAGCAATTCAAACGCGAGCATATCAGCATCGTCGGCTACGATGCCATCCCGGCGGCGGTCGACGCGATCACGAAAGGAACGGCGCTTAAAGCCGACGTCGTCCAGTTTCCGAAGAAGATCGGCGAGTCGACAATCATGAAAGTGAAAGAGTACTTCTCAGGAGCGGCGGTTCCGAAGATCGTACCGGTTGAGGTCGGCATTGTCGACAAAGACGCCCTGCAAAAAACACAAGGCCAATAGAAACCACGGACCCACACGGAAAAGGCAGGGGACAGGCGTGAGTATTCGTGTTCATCCGTGCGGCTTACGTGTGATCCGTGGCTAAGAACCAACGCGCATGACACCACTTCTTGAAATGAAAAATATCCGCAAGCAGTACCCCGGCGTGCTTGCGCTCGACGACGTGAGTTTCGAGCTGCGCGCCGGCGAAGTGCACTGCCTTGTCGGTGAGAATGGAGCAGGGAAATCTACGCTCATGAAAATTCTCTCCGGAGCTTTGATGAAAGACGCCGGAACCGTAACCATCGACGGGAAAGCGGTTGAGATACATTCTCCGGCCGATTCTCAGAAGCACGGCATCGGCATGATCTACCAGGACTTCAAGCTCGTCCCCGAACTTTCCGTTGCAGAAAATATTCTTCTCGGCAATGAACCTGTGAGAGGCAAATCCCCGTTCATTGACTTTTCGCTCATGCATGGAACTGCGCGAAGTGTTCTGCAACAGCTTGGTGAGGAGATTGATACGGCTGCGCTCATCAGTTCGCTAAGTATCGCGCAGCGCCAGATCGTCGAAATCGCCAAAGCGCTTTCGAGAAAAATCCGCGTTCTCGCCCTGGATGAACCTTCCGCGGCGCTCGCTGAGCACGAACTTCGGAATCTCTTCAAAGTGATCAACAAACTCAAATCGGAAGGGGTCGGCATCATCTACATTTCCCACCGCCTCGAGGAAATATTCGAGATCGGCGATCGCGTGACCATCCTTCGTGACGGCAAGTTCGTTCACACATGCCCGATCGCGGAAGCGGATCGGCGCAACCTCGTGCGGTGGATGGTCGGCCGTGAATTGGAAAATGAATTTCCGAAGATCGAGCTGCAGCGCGGCGCGGAGATCATGAGACTCGAACATGTCACGGCCGGTATCGTCAAGGATATCAATCTGACGATCCACCGCGGTGAAATATTGGGGCTTTCGGGACTCGTCGGCGCGGGGAGAACAGAACTCGCGCGCGTCATCTTTGGCGCCGATCCTAAGGAACAAGGCACGATCGTTCTCGATGGGCGCGAAATTCGTCCGCGATCACCCCGCGAAGCGATCAATATGGGCATCGGGCTCCTCACCGAAGATCGAAATAAATACGGACTCATCATGCAGATGACGATCCGGGAAAACATCACGCTCTCGAATTTGCGTGAGGTGATGACGGGCGTGTTCCTGAACCGTGCAAAGGAAACCACTGCGGCAAAGGATTTCTCCGGCAAGCTCCGGATCAAGACGCCAAACATCGAGCAGGAGGTCGAGCATCTCAGCGGCGGCAATCGCCAGAAGGTTGTCCTGGCGCGGTGGCTCTTCACGAAATCGAAGCTCCTGATTTTCGACGAGCCGACAGCCGGCATCGACGTTGGTGTGAAGTTCGAGATATATAATCTCATGATGGAGCTCGCAAAGCAGGGGATCGGCGTTGTCGTCATCTCGTCCGACCTTCCGGAGCTGCTCGGGATCTCGGACCGGATCGCAGTGATGTGTGAAGGGAAGCTCACGGGACTCCTCTCCCGGCGCGAAGCAACCCAGGAGAGGATCATGCACCTTGCGACCGGAAATCTTGAGGATGTCGCTCTTGCGTAGGTCTCTGCTCAACAGATTTGGCGTTGGCATTGCTTTGCTCCTCGAACTGCTCCTCTTTTCTCTCCTCTCACCCTATTTCTTCACCTCAGAGAATTTTCTCAATGTGTCGCTGCAGATATCCATCACGGCCATCATCGCCGCCGGAATGACGCTCGTGATCCTGACGGCGGGGATCGACCTGTCGGTGGGTGCGCTCGTCGCGTTCACAGGCGTCGTTGCGACGAGCATCCTGAAATTTGACATGCCGTTTCCGCTCTCGTTGACGCTCGCCGTCGCGGCGGGAATCGTCATCGGACTCGGATCGGGCGCCATTGCGGGGATGTTCACGACGCGATTCAACATCACGCCGTTCATTGTCACGCTCGCGCTCATGACGATCTGGCGCGGCGCGTCATATATGCTCACCGACGGGAGACCCGTCTGGGGATTGCCGGAGCAGTTCTCCTTTCTCGGAAGCGGACGGATCCTCGAGGTTCCCATTCCGACGATCATCATGGTGGCGGTCTATCTCACCGCCTATATCGTCCTCACAAGAACCCCCTTCGGCCGGCACATCTATGCAGTCGGTGGAAACAAGGAGGCCGCACGGCTCTCCGGCATCAACACCAATGCCGTTCTTTTTAAAGTCTATATGATTTGCGGGGCGCTCGCTTCGCTGAGCGGAATTCTGCTGGCCTCACGAATGAACTCCGGCCAGCCCAACGCAGGGTTGATGTATGAACTCGACGTCATCGCCGCAGTTGTCGTCGGCGGCACGTCGCTTTTCGGCGGCCGCGGATCGGTCTTCGGCACATTCATCGGCGCCATGCTCATCGGCATCCTCCGCAACGGACTGAACCTCCTGAACGTCAACTCCTATGTCCAGCAGGTCGTCGTGGGTGTTGTCATACTTCTCGCGGTCCTGATCGACAATCTGAAAAAGAGATGACATGGCCGTTCAAGAACAAAAAAAATATCTCGGATCGACCAACATCGAGATCGGTCCAATCGGCATTGGTACATGGTCCTGGGGCGATCAGCGGGGCTGGGGCTACGGCAGCGATTACAACGAAGGGATGTTGTACGAGGCATTTGAGACATGCGTCGGAAGCGGGATCAAATTTTTTGACACGGCCGAAGTTTACGGGGAGGGAAGATCGGAACAACTCCTTGGCGGCTTCCTGCAAAGAAAGAAGATTCCCCTTGTCATTGCCACTAAATTTTCACCCTATCGGTATAGACTATCAGGCCTGATGCTGAACGGCGCTCTCCGCCGAAGTCTGCGGCGATTGCAATTGCCGCAGGTCGCCCTGTATCAGCTTCATTGGCAAACGAGATGGGTCTCAGTGGAGCGATGGATGGCCGCCATGGCGAATGCAGCTCGTGCCGGCCTGGTGCGAGCGATTGGAGTGTCGAATTATACACGAGATCAAATGCGGCGGGCCGGCGATGCTCTGGCCAAACGCGGCCTCAGCCTTGCATCGAATCAGGTCGAATACAGTCTCCTTTGCCGAAAGCCTGAAATTCATGGTATTGTGGATCTCTGCAGGGAACGGGGAACGACGTTGATTGCCTATAGTCCCATTGGGATGGGATTGCTGAGCGGAAAATATTCGCCGGACCACCTTCCCGCCGGAGGACAGCGGACTAAGTTCTCCCGGGATTATGTCGCAAAAATCGAGCCGATCATCCCGATACTCAGAAAAATCGGTGAGCAGCACGGCGGTAAGACCCCATCGCAGGTCGCATTGAACTGGGTGATCTGCAAGGGAGCTTTTCCGATACCCGGCGTAAAGAACAAGGAACAGGCCCGGGAAGTCGTGGGCGCAACGGGATGGCGTCTGGAGGCGTCGGAAATTGCAGCACTCGACGAAGCAAGCGGGCCGCTCCAGATGTGAGATGCTGCCCCCCCCCGCATTCTCTCCGGCGACATGCACCGATCCCCAGCCATTGGCCTTCCTGGTTCAACGCCGGTGATCACATGGCGGGCCGTGAGAAGACGCGACGCACTCCTCGAGACGCGATCGGTCACAGTACATAGGGAGATGTCGCAGGACGTCGATCATGAGAGATGACCTTCTGACGAAGCTGCTCAGTGCCGCCGCGATCATCGTCGCGGCCGCGCATGCCTATGCCGCCTTCTTCCCGTCGGCGACAAACTGGGGATTCCATCATCTTGCCTTTTTCTCTTCGACCGTCAGAATCGCGCTGCTGTTCCTGATGGTTCTTCTCCTCGTCCCTGCATTTCAACGTTCGATTCTTCGCTGGTGCGAAAAGCTATTGGGACAAGCGGTTCGCCTTCGGCGTTTTACGAAAAGCATTCTCATGCTGCTGGCGATAGTGCTCGGCGTAGCTCTGTTCTGGCTGGCCCGTGAACGTCTCACGTTTCTCGGCGATGGCTCACTGGTGGTGAGAAATCTTGCATCGATGGAACGTGTTGACCTGATTCCGACGCTCTCATTCTACGACGCTCCGTTTTCAACGGTCATCGTCTACGAGTGTTCAAAATTTCTTCTCGGGATCGATCCGGCATTTGCGGCAGAGAATTCGTTCCGTTTCGTAAGCGTTGCCTTCGGCGCCGGCTGGATCCTCCTCCTGTTCTGGGTTTCCCGTCTGCTCACGGAAGAAAAGCTTGAGCGCGCGCTTGTCTTCGTCTTCCTGTTGGGATCGGCCGGGATCGAGCTTTTCTTCGGCTATGTCGAAATCTACACACCGGCGGCGTTCATGTTCCTGCTCTTCATGGCGTGCGCATTATCTCATCTCCGAAAACGACTGTCGCTGATCGTTCCGTCGATGGTCTTCGGCGCGTTGCTGACCACTCATTTCGGGATGATGGTGTTTCTGCCTGCAGTCGGCTGGTTGTTCTATGTGAACCTCCGGGCGCGCAGGATCGGCAGGGTCGTCGTGGCATGTCTGGCCATGATCTGCACATTTGCGCTCCTCATGTTGACGTCGGGCTATACGGCAGGGGAATTTCTTGATGTGGTTCTCAAAAGCGGCTCACATCGCGTTCCGTTGTCTTTTCCCGAGCCGGGTACTCATGCGTACACGCTCTTCTCGCTGTACCACTTCTCTGAAGTCATCAACCTCCTGCTTCTCATCTCTCCCCTCGCGTTTGTGCTGCTGCTGTTTGTCGTTATTCTTAAGTTCAAGAACATCCGATGGATGGACCATGAGTGGCTGTTTGTCATGCTCAGCGTCGCTTCGGGGCTCGTCTTCATTTTCTTGATGAATCCCGAGCTCGGCATGAGCCGTGACTGGGATGTGTTCAGTCTATTTACCGCCGCCGTGCTGGTCGGCGCCGCAATGGCATGCCTCAAGTACGTTGGTTCGCAGACCGTCCGCCGCCGCGTGCTCGTCATTGCCTCGCTGATCGGCGTCCTTCATACGATTCCATGGATCGCGCTCAACGCCACGGAGGAGCAGGCGCTTGCAAGGTTCGGCGTTCTTCAGGATTCCCGCTTTTGGGGAACAACAGCCGTCATCAATTCCTACGATGAGCTCGCTGCGTTCTATCATGCGAGAAACGATTTACCGAGGTCGCGCGAGTTCTATAATAAATTCATCGCCGTCGATTCCGGCAACGGGCGTATCCTTGCCAACTGCGCGATCATCTGCCAGGAGCTCCATGACGACAGCTCCGCGATACGCTATTTTGAACAGGCGATCCGTCACAATACGATCGTGAAAACCTCGTACACGGATCTTGGCAAGCTCTATGCGAAATACAATCGACTTCAGGAGGCCATTGCTGTGGCGAGGAAGGGGTTGACAATGGGCGACAATTCTTCCGATGCACTGAACAGCCTCGGCGTGTATATCGTTCAGTTGAAACCGGACTACGATGAAGGACTCGAATATTTTCTTCGGGCGATCGACCTCGATTCCACATATTCTAATGCATTCCTCAATGCCGGTTTCTGCTTCTATTACCTCGGGAAGCAGGACGAGATGAAAGCGTTCTTTTCAAAATTTCTTGAGCTCGAGCCGGGGTATGCCGATGCGGAGAACGTGCGGCGGCTGATCGATGGTCAGAAGTGATTCAATGTTCCCTTGATCTTACGATAAAGATAGCACACTGATGACACAGAAAAATACGAGATGTGCACTAATCGACAGCGTGGCACAGTTACCCTCTCCCCCGTGCCCCCTCTCCCGGGACGGGAGAGGGGGACTTGGTGATACCAGAGCTAGGGGAGAGGGTCGTCGCCAGATAGCACACTGATGACACAGAAAAGCAAGAGATCTACACAGATTGCGTAGTTGTCTGAACCACGATTTTTGGGATTAACCGATTAACAGGATTACCCCATCAAGGCAATCCTCTCATCATGTAAATCCGGTTCAGGCAGCCGATATGACTTCATCAAGGTCATGCTTCCGAAACCACGACTAGCCCCACGATTTATCGTGGGGTTATCGAAACCGGAATCCAATCCCCGAACCGATTCATCGGTTTTTTTGAACCAGAAATTGCACAATCAGTGCGGATCCGTAACATCAGTGTTCCATACACGGAGGCGGCTTGCAGTTGCCGCCGAGAAGATTTACATTTCAACACTCATTACTCGAAAGAGCTTACAATGAAACGCATTTGTGGAATCTTCTGCCTTTTCATCATCTCCTCAACGTTGCTTGCCCAATCGAATGTCGACAAACTGGTGCGCACGCTCGACTCGCTGACGCTGGAATCGTTCAACAATTGGAAAGTCAGCCCAGACTTGAAATCATTGAAATTGGCGGGCGATCCGACAAAGCCCGGGTTCGATGACTCGAAGTGGGACAACCTCAACCTCAACGAATCGATCTACCCCGATTCATGCTGGATCAGAAAAGAGATCACGATCCCTCAACGCTACCTCGGCCAGCCGATCTCCGGGCCGATCAAATTCCTCGTGTCGGTCGACGATTACGGCTATCTCTGGGTCGACGGTGAAAGCAGGGGCTACTTTCCATGGGACGGCGAATTCGAACTCACCGGCAACGCTCAGCCGGGACAAAAATTCCTGATCGCCATCAAGGCGATCAATACCGGCGGTCCCCTGCGGCTCATCCGGGGTCAACTCCGCCCCGAGAAAGTGTCCGATCTCCTGACAACACTCAAGAATTTTTCGCTCAGTCTGCGCGTCGGACAGAAACTCCTCAGCTTCGACACCTACCAGACGAACGCGTCAAAAAAAGAGGATCCCAAAACCGACAGATCGGCGATCGACAGGGATGAAAAGATTCGATTGAATCAATTGCTGCAGGGGATCGCAACCGGTGTCGATGTCAGCGCGCTCGCTGCAGGAGAGATGACAAAATTTATCTCTTCGCTCAATGAGGCACGCGTCAAACTCAAACCGATTCGTGAATTCGCAAAGAGATTCACGCTCTATTTTGATGCCAACGCCCACATCGACGCGGCCTGGCTATGGCGGGACAAGGAAACGATCGAGGTTTGCAAGAACACGTTCTCCTCGGTCTTTAACATGATGACCGCGAGACCGGAGTTCACCTACACGCAGAGCAGCGCCGCGTATTATGACTGGATGGAACGACTCGCTCCGGACGTATTCAAGGGAATTCAGCAGCGGGTGAAGGAAGGAAGATGGGAGATCGTCGGCGGGATGTGGGTGGAGCCCGACTGTAACCTGCCGGGCGGGATCTCCTGGTCGAGACACCTACTCTATGCGAAAAAGTATTTCCGGAAGAAATTCGGCGTCGATGTAAAGATCGGCTGGAATCCCGATTCGTTCGGCTATAATGAAAACATGCCGATGTTCTATCGCGAGGCCGGTATCGATGCCTTTATCACACAGAAGATCGGATGGAACGAAACCAACGTCTTTCCCCATCGCGTGTTCTGGTGGCAATCGCCGGACAGTTCCCGCGTCCTGACCTACTTTCCGTATGATTACGTCAACACGATCGACGACCCGTTCCGTCTCGTCGACTGGATGCGGCAGTTCGAGGCGAATACAGGTTTCACAAAGATGATGATCCTCTTCGGCGTCGGCGATCACGGTGGAGGACCTTCGATTGAAATGCTCGATCGCATCAAAGCACTCGATGCCCTCGATGTCTATCCCTCGCTGGAGTACGGGACGATGACGACCTACCTCGACTGGATCAAAAAACAGGATCTCACAAGAATCCCCGTTTGGACCGATGAGCTCTATTTAGAGTACCACCAGGGGACATACACGACACAGGCGAAAATGAAAGGACACAACCGGCGAAGCGAGACGCTCCTGACGAATGCCGAGACATTTTCCTCGATCGCCTCGCTGTTCTCGAAACAATACAGGTCCGATGATCTTGAAGATGCGTGGCGCAACGTCCTCTTCAATCAATTCCACGACATCCTTCCCGGCTCGGGGATCAGGGAGATCTATATCGACGCAACCGAGAAGTACGCCCATGCAGAGGAAACCGGAAGCTTCGAGCTCGCAAGCTCGCTGAAGGAGATCGAAAAAAACATCAACACGTCATCGATAAAGAAAGGAACGCCCGCCGTTGTGTTCAATTCGCTCTCGTGGGACCGCAGCGATGTCGTCTCCGTGCAGCTGCCGGCAGGTGACGAAAACCTGTATGCCGTGTTCGATGCGCAAGGGAAGGAACTACCATCACAGATGTCCACGGAAGAAAAGCTCCACCGGTCGGTCATGTTCCTCGCCGACAAGGTTCCCGCCGTCGGTTACAAGCTTTTTGAATTACGGCGGCTGCCGTCATCAATGCCGTCGGGAATCTTGTCTGATACCTCATGGACAATTGAAAACGGTTCCTTCCGGGTATCGGTTGATGCTGACTCCGGATGGATCAGGAGCATCTTCGACAAGCGTCAGGGACGCGAGATCCTCTCGGGCTACGGCAATGAGCTCCAGTTATTGGAGGACAAACCTTCGGCCTGGGATGCATGGAACATCGGACTCACGGGCGTGAAGTACCCCTCCAGGCTGAGAAAAATTGAGGTGACGGAGCGCGGACCGGTGCGGACAGTTCTTCGGATAACGAGAGATTATCTTAAGCCCGGCGTCAAGAAGGATTTTCCTACGGAAGATTTTCCAACAACGTTCTTTACCCAGGAGATCGTCCTCTACAACGGAATTGATCGGATTGATTTCAGAACCGACGTTGATTGGTGGGAGGACAAGACGATGCTGAAAGTCGCGTTCCCGCTCGCCGTGAAGGATACGGCGGCAACCTTCGAAGTTCCCTATGGAACGATCAAACGTTCCACTCAAATGCGAACCAGCTGGGAGAAGGCAAAGGTCGAAGTCCCCGCCCAGCGCTGGGCGGATCTGTCGCAGGACGATTACGGAGTGAGCTTGCTGAACAGATCGAGGTACGGCTATGACATCAAGGGAAGCGTCATGCGGCTCTCTCTCCTTCGGTCTCCAAAATGGCCCGATCCAACCGCCGATCGCGGCAAGCATACCATCGAGTATGCGCTCTCGCCGCACAAGGGCCGCCTCAACGAGGCAGACGTCACACGCCGTGGATGTGAATACAATGATCCTCTCATCGCGCATCTCGGAACCGTGCACGGGGGAAAACTGCCGCCGGCAAAGTCGTTTGTAAGATTGGAGCCATCTACGCTTGTGCTGACCTCCATCAAGAAAGCGGAAGATTCGAACGCGTGGATCGTGCAGTGGTATGATGCCAAAGGTGAAGGGACGGAGGCAAGCCTCTCTCTGCCGAAGAAAGCGAAACGGGTTGTCACTTCGAATTTCCTCGAGGAGGATGGAGTGAGCCTCCCTGCGCAAAAGGATGTGGTGCACGTGCCGACGAAGCGTAACGCTGTCGTCACGTTGAAAGTCGAGTTTTGACGAATGTTTATAACAATGAGATCGTGAAGGAATGCAGAATGTTGAAGACGCGTGAAGCGAAAATAACAACAGTGCTCCTTCTCGTCCTGGCCATGCACCAGCCGATGAGAGCACAGCTGTCACGGTTCCAGGAAACGGATAATGGTCTGCTCAAAATCTCTTTCGACAAGAGCACAAGGACATTCAGTCTGTATGAAGATGTTTCGAATCAGTGGGTGACGGTCTTTCACGGTGCGTCGGCCGGCATCATCCTGAAGGGCCCGGATGCAGTCGCCATATCGCTCCAGGGAGGTGAGGTCACGGGCAAGATCGAAAAGTACACTGATGCTGTTGGAACGGGCAAAGTCCTCAATATCCATATTGTAGCTCCGCCTGCCGAATGGTTCCTGTCGTTTGTGCTCTATGACGCGAAAAAGATCGGCACGCTTCAGGCACGCATCAAAAATACTTCGGGCCGATCATGGCAAATGGAGGAACTTCGGCTGATGGACCTGAAAGATGCGGGGTACCTTCAGTTCGCGACGAACAAAGTTCTCTTGCATATGAACGGTTTTCAGTCATGGAGCGATTGTGCGGTGACGCTGCTCGATTCCTCGCACGCACGAAAAAGCTACTGGTCGGCCGTTTTCAGCGAGCCGGAAGCGTTCCGATCGATTCTCTTCGGGTTCATGACGAATGCCGTTTCAACAAATTCCTTCACGACAAGCCCGCTTGAGCCGCGCGAAAACGCTGTACGCTTTGCCGCGGTTTCCGATGTCAGGCCTCTTGAGCTTCCTGCCGGGGCGGAAGTTCGGTCGGATCGCCTGATGTTCTCATTTGACACATCACCGCTCGTTAACTTGCAGCATTACGGTGAGTACCTTCAGCTTTTCGCTCCGCAGATCAACAAACCCTTCACTCCGGCCGGAAAGGAGGGTCTCGCGCTCCTCGATAAGAGAGAGGTGCCGACCGGCTGGTGTTCCTGGTACTATTATTATGACAGGATAACGGAAGACAGTATCCTGCAGAACCTGAACTTCGCGGCCAAGCACCTGAAGAGCGCCGGCATGAAGTACATCCAGATCGACGACGGTTATCAGATCGCGGCAGGTGATTGGGATACCAACAAGAAATTCCGGCGCGGCCACCGGTGGCTCGTGCAGCAAATTCACGACAGGAAGTTTTTCGCGGGGCTCTGGGTCGCCCCGTTTGCGGTCGCCGAGAGCAGTACGGTCGCCAAAGAGCATCCTGAGTGGCTCCTGAGAGATGAGCGCGATTCTCTGAAACTGTTTTTTACCAACGCATCGTGGGGAGGAAAAATCTACGGCCTTGATCCGAGTATTTCCAGCGTTCAGTCGTGGCTTGAAAATCTTTTCTATTTGATCACGAGCTACTGGGGATACGATTATGTGAAGATTGATTTTCTCCATTTTGCGGGCGAAGGGGGAAAATACTCCAAACGGGTCACGTCAACACAGGCATACCAGATGGGGCTGGATGCGATCCGGAGAGGCGTCGGTTCGGACAAATTCATCCTCGGCTGCGGCGCCCCGATCGGCAGCTCGATCGGATACGTTGACGGGATGAGAATCGGAACCGATATCAGCGCCGAATGGGACGGTGTGACGCAGGGCGTGAACGCTGCCGCGCAACGGTTCTTCCTTCACAACACTGTCTGGTACGACGATCCCGATTGCCTTGTTGTGCGCGATCCGCTCTCGTTCGATCAGGCACGAATGTGGGCGTCGGTGGTCGCCCTCTCGGGGCAGATGAACATGTTGAGCGATAAGCTGACGGATCTCCCGGCTGACCGGGTCGATCTGTTGAAAATGACGCTGCCGAGTTACGGGAAATCCGCGACGCCGGTGGATCTCTTCTCATCACCGCAGCAGGAGGGGCTGACGCTCCTGTCGTCTGATGGTCAGTCATCGATGCAGCTGCCGGGTGAATGGAAATTCTCTGCCGGTGATTCTGAGGCATGGAAAGAGGAGAATTTTGACGACGAACGATGGAATGTGCTTCATGTGCCGGGCCAGTGGGAAAAGGAGGGGTATCCTGAGGTCGACGGGACGGCCTGGTATCGGGTGAGCTTCACGCCGCCCGGGGGATGGACACGCGGGCCGGTGAAGTTTTACTTTGGAAAGATCGACGATTGTGACGAGACATTCCTCAACGGGAAGCTCATTGGAAGCAGAGGGAGCTTCCCTCCGGCCTACAAGTCCGCATGGACCGCGTTTCGTGTCTATGAGATGCCGGAGGATCTGGTCCACTGGGACGCTGAGAACGTGCTGGCGGTCCGGGTCTATGATGGCGGCGGTGCAGGAGGTATTACCGGCGTCTCGCAGTTGAAACTTCCAGCCGTCTGGAATCTCGCCGTCGATAAGAATTTTGATAAATGGAACGTCGTCGGAGTATTTAACTGGACAAACGATTCATCGTCGGTCTCCATCGTGCCCGCCCAGCTGGGACTCCAGCCGGCGAAGTCCTATGTTGCGTACGAATTGTGGCATGATGAATTTCTTGGAGATGTCGGAAAGGAGTTGCGAGTCGGGCTTCGGCCGGCATCTTCAAAGGTGTTTTCCATTCACGAAAAGATGAAGCATCCCTTTGTCCTCTCGACGTCGAGGCACGTGACGCAGGGTGCAGTTGATCTTGTGAGCGAGAAATGGGATGATTGGAAACGAACCCTTTCGATCGTCTCCGAAAACCTCGTCGACGGCAACTACTCTGTCGTTGTTTATCTCCCGGCGGGCTATACGTGTGAAAGCGTTGCCGCGCCTTTCCGCCATGACATCGATCGGCTCGGTGAATCGGCGGTCAGGATAACACTCCACGTCGCGGGAAGATCGAAAGCGGCATGGAGAGCGGTATTTCAATACGATGAGGGGCGCTGAGTTTCAGGTATGAATAACAATCCAAGGCGTTGTGATGAGAGGTTTTTCTTCATTATCGTTCTTGATGAATTTCCTCCTGGCTCACCTCTTGATATTTACATGCGGTTATCAAAGGTTATATGAAATTGTGCCGCTTCCTTTTGCAAACAAGATAGAGACTCCGTTCAATTGACCAGAGGACGAAAATACCAACGATCCGGCATTGCTAAGTGGCCCGAAAATGAACGTCCACGGGAAAGGTTATTATCTCGTGGTGCTCATTCACTCACGGATGCAGAGGTTATTGCAATCCTTCTACGTGTGGGAGTGCGCGGAAAGAGTGCTGTCGATTTAGCGAGAGAATTATTGAAACGATTTGGTACCGTTAACGCAATGATGTCAGCACCATTGACGGCGTGGGACGGGATTAAGGGTCTTGGCAAGGCGAAACTTGCACAATTAATCGCCGGTCTCGAACTGGGAAAACGAGCCGGAATCACCGCTTTAGGAGAGAAAATTTTCATCAAATCCACCAAGCAGGCTGCGAACTATTTCAAGGCACGATTATCGAACCTTTCCGAGGAACATTTCAGAGTTGCGTATCTGAACAGGCAAGGGCGACTTCTTGAAGACGCATTAATTGCAGAAGGTACCGTGGATTCTGCAAAACCGCATATTCGCACATTGGTTGCACGAACTCTGCAAAGTAATGCTTCGGCGATTATCGCAGCACATAATCATCCTTCGGGTTCTGCCGAGCCAAGTGAAACGGATAAATTGCTCACTCGAGACATCATTGCCGTTTGTGAGCCGCTTGGTATCAAAGTTCTTGATCATCTTATTATCTCGGATTCCCAATGTTTTAGTTTTGCCGATGCTGGATTGCTCGATGAGCTCAGATTGGATACAATCGCCCACCAAACTTAACTATAGAATACCTTGGTTCAGTTTACCACGGTTAGCCTAACTATGAATTCTATAATTAGTGAAAAGCTCCATACTTGACTATAAAGTTGACAGAACATGGGAATATTGTAAAATGGCAAGCCACGATTCACTGATTCCGCATAAACGAATTGAACGATCCATTCTTCTCATCAGAGGACTGAAAGTTATTCTTGATAGAGACCTTGCAGAAATGTACGACGTAGAGACGTTCAATCTCAACAAGGCGGTAAAGAGAAACATTGACCGGTTCCCACCAGATTTTATGTTTCAACTGACCCGCGAAGAGTTCGACAACTTGAAATTCCATTTTGGAATATCAAGATGGGGCGGCACACGAAAGCTTCCCTACGCTTTTACAGAACTAGGCGTGGCAATGCTCTCCAGCGTCTTGCACAGCAAGCGTGCCGTTCACGTGAACATACAGATTATGCGTGCGTTTGTGGCGCTTCGAGAGCTCCTTGCTACGCACAAAGACCTTGCCCGAAAACTGGAAGAAATGGAAAAGAAATACGATCAACAATTCAAGATCGTATTCGAGGCGATTCGCCAACTTCTTGAACGTCCACCAGCTTCTAAGCGTCAGATTGGATTCAGGGTTGAAGAACCAAAGGTTCTCTATGCACTTCGAAAAAAAGCAACGCGATGAAAAGGAAGCAATTTTGGTCAATGAGATTCTCGAAATTGAAAAACGGCTCTCTTCACACGTTGTGGAGTCCTCACGTTATCATTTCGAGCTTCACAATATCGATTACACACTTGAACCTGTTTCGGTAAAGAAGCCGATGACCGGTGAATATACTTTTTTCACAAAAGGATATGTAGATCTCGCAACAGATACTCCTGCGGAAGATGTCAGCATCGAGTTTGAGCGGGCAGCAACTGGGGATCGATACAAATGGCAGACAAAGCTTCGGCACAAAATATTTTCAGCCCGTGAGGTTGCTGATGAAATGTACCGCCGTCTTGAAGATGCTCAAGACCCCAATGATCCCGATCCTAAAATGCGAACAATCTATACGGATAAATTCCCTATCCAACGACTTGAGAAATTAGTCAAGGAATCGTTGGCAAAGATAAGAGCTAAACGTTGCTGGAATCTGAGCACACAAAATGCTACGATGCGTGGTTGAAATCGACGGCAACGCGGTTCTACGAAATTGATTATGCGTGGAAAAAAGGTGAGCATCCAAAGCGCGGCAAATTCAATCCCGATATTTTCATCAAGATTGGCAATCTGATTGTTGTCGTCGAGATTAAGGGTGACGAGGAGTTACACGAACCTTCCGAGGAAAACAAAAAGAAGAACGAGCATGCACTGGCACACTTTCATCGGGTCAATGAGAACCTAAAGAAAGAAGGCAGCCCCATTCGGTACAAGTTCATATTTCTTTCACCACAGAGTTTCAATATTTTCTTCCAGAGTCTGCGTGAAGGGAAAATCAAGTCATTCAAGTCCGAATTGGACGTAAGGCTTGCCGAAGAACAATAAAACAGAGGGCGCAGCTTCATATAAAACGCCCAACAACGACGCTCCCTTCTTGATAGGGAATAGTTGTGGTCGCCCTTTGTTTAGACCCAGAAAATGAGTCGTTTGATAGCCGTAAAACACACGTTCTAGCAGGCTGTTGAAATATGATTTTTAAACGCAGAGGCGCAGAGCGCGCAGAGAAACGCGGAGCGTTCTTCTGTTAAAAACGGTTCGAATTTCGCCTCTGCGATCCTCGGCGATCTCTGCGTCTCTGCGTTGAGAACTTTAATTTCGTGTTTTTCAACAGCCTGCTAGTGCCCTCAGACGATAACCGTTGCACGTCTCGTGAATGGCGATGCGATCATGCAAATTTACAGGAACGATGGTTCCGGGTGGCTCTACCGAGGCGGAGTCGTCGGCATCAGCGGATATGTCTCAGCCGCTGGAGGAGGTGGTAGGTGGCAACGATGACAAGCTCCACTAGTTTTTCCGTCGCCTGGTCGGGTCGCAATCTGAGGTTGTTCAGCGCGCAGAGAGTCTGGATTTCGCGCAGATACTTTCGCACCGACCGGCGATCGGCCTTGTCGATCCACGTCGCAAGTTCTTCCTCCAGATATTCCACATAGTTCTGAATGAACAGGTCGGCGCGGATCGAGCGACGAATGCGCCCGCTCACATTCGGGAATATCTCGCGGAAGTCCTGAATATATTCCTTGAGTCTCGGGTCGACTTTCTTCTCGATAGCGAAGTATTCTGCGACGGTCGTCCGGATCGTCCTGTAGCTGTCAGATTCGTCGTAACGGACCTTCAGAGGTCTGTGATCTGCGAGGAGTTGCTTGCGAAAGGCGCGGTTGACGTAGTGGAGCTTGTCCAGTGCGCCGTTCGACGATCGATAATGCCATTTCCATTTTGACGAGGGATCAAGCCACACTGCAAATGTCTCCGCGAAATCTTCGTCCGGATGCTTCTGGGCATAATGAGGGTTGCCCATGTAGTGAAGGTATTTGACGTGGGATTTGCTGTAACGATCAAACTGGTAGAACTTGACGTACCGCTGATGGAAGTTCCCGAACAGGTTCTTCCATTCGTTGGTCTTCCAGAGCTTGTAGACGTAGTTCACCGCATGCCCTGTCTCGTGGCGAAGGATCATCATGATCTCTTCTTTTGAGTAGGAGACGTAGTATCGTTCGGCCACGCGCCGCAGTTCATTGTTGGCGAGATAGAAGGGGATTTCAATTGACCCTGTGCGATCGATGCATCCCCACGGTTCCTCGCCGAAGTAAAAGTGCGGAAAAAAGGAAATGCGATTTGCCTTCAGCTCCCGCCGCAGCTGAATGAGACATTCACGCAGCGTATCCGCGGGGCGCAGTTCCAGCTCGCTGACGGTCTGATTGAGCAGCTTCTGGAAAGACAACTCCCGCGCGCGCGGGTATTTTTTTGAAATCGTCACGTGCACCGCCGGAATAGAAAACCCTCGTCGGGTGGTGGGCACACGACAAGGGTTCCATGTCAGTGATTATTGTTTTAGGAAACGCTATGATCCTGCTGTTGCGTCTCCGGTTGCGTGTCCCCGGTCCTTTTCTTGCCGGTACCGCTGAATTTCAGACTATCGGTCTTCTTGTTGTAGCGTACCTTGATGATGCTTCCCTGGCCGAATTTGTTCCGGAGGATCTCTTCGGCGACCGGGTCCTCGATGTACTTCTGGATCGCACGTCTCAGCGGCCGCGCCCCGAATGCAGGATCGTACCCTTTGTCGCCGAGGAACTCCTTTGCCTGTTTGTTGATCTGGATCGAGATGTTCATCGTCTCCATCCGCTTCACCAGCTCCTTCATCTGGATGTCGATGATCAGATTGATGTGCTGGCGTTCGAGTGCGTGGAACACGATCGTGTCGTCGATGCGGTTGAGAAACTCGGGATTAAAGACACGCTTGATCGCGTCCTCGATCGTCGTCTTCATCGCTTCATACGTGTTCTTCGGCGAGTCAACGCCGAAGCCGAAGGCGCCGGTGGTCCTGATCTCCCTGGCGCCGATGTTCGACGTCATGATCAGGATCGTGTTCTTGAAGTCGACACGGCGGCCAAGGCTGTCGGTCAATATTCCGTCGTCGAGCACCTGAAGGAGAATGTTGAAGACGTCCGGGTGTGCCTTTTCGATCTCATCGAGGAGAACAACCGAATAGGGCTTGCGGCGAACCTTCTCGGTCAGCTGTCCCCCTTCCTCGTAGCCGACGTAGCCGGGAGGGGCGCCGACGAGCCGCGAGACGCTGAACTTCTCCATGTACTCGCTCATATCGATGCGGATGAGGGCTTCCTCCGAATCGAAAAGATATTTGGCCAGCGCCTTCGCCATCTCCGTCTTGCCGACGCCTGTCGGCCCGAGGAAGATGAATGAACCGATCGGCCGGCGCGGGTCTTTCAGTCCGGCGCGCGTTCGGCGAATGGCCTTGGAGAGTTTGGAGATCGCTTCGACCTGCCCGATGATGACGCCATTGAGTGCGGTTTCCATCTTCAGAAGCTTGTCGGACTCGGATTGGGCGATCTTGTTCACCGGAATGCTCGTCATCATCGAGACGACGTCCGCAATGGTCTCCTCGTTGACCTCATAGATCACTTCCTGGAATTTCAGTTCCCATTCACGCTTGGCGATCTCCAGATCATTGAGGTACTTCTTTTCGAGATCCCGGAGCCTTGCGGCCTCTTCGAAATTCTGACTCTTCACCACATGGTTTTTCGACTGCCGGATCTTCTCGACCTCTGCCTCAAGATCGAGGATTTCCTTCGGGACATGGATGTTCGAAAGGTGGACGCGCGATCCCGCTTCGTCCATGACGTCGATCGCCTTATCGGGGAGGAAACGGTCGGTGATATACCGATCGCTCAACCGGACGGCTTCCTCCAGCGCCTTGTCCGTATATCGAATGTTATGATGCTCCTCGTACTTATATTTGATGTTCTTGAGAATCTGGATGGTTTCGTCGACGGTTGTCGGGTCGACCATGATTTTCTGGAATCGGCGATCGAGGGCCCCGTCTTTTTCAATATACTGGCGGTATTCATCGAGCGTTGTAGCGCCGATGCACTGCAGATCGCCGCGGGCAAGCGCCGGCTTGAACATATTTGAAGCATCCAGCGATCCGGACGCGCCGCCCGCGCCGACGATCGTATGGAGCTCGTCGATGAAGAGAATGACGTCCTTGGCCTTTTCGAGTTCATTCATGACCGCCTTCATCCGCTCTTCGAACTGGCCGCGGTACTTCGTGCCGGCGACGAGCGCGGCGAGGTCGAGCGTGATGACGCGCTTGTCGTGGAGCACGCGCGACACCTTCTTCTGAACGATCCTCAGCGCAAGCCCCTCGGCGATCGCTGTTTTTCCGACGCCGGGTTCGCCGATGAGGACCGGATTGTTCTTCTTCCGGCGGCTCAGTACCTGCGCAACGCGTTCAATTTCCTTCTCACGGCCGACGACCGGATCAAGTTTGTCTTCGAGCGCCAATTTGGTCAGGTCACGTCCGAAATTATCCAGCACCGGCGTCTTTGATTTCTCGGCACGTCGTTCCGTCGCCGCAGACGCGGGCGGCGGGGTAGACGGTTTACCGCTGATGATGTTATCGAGTTCGTTCCGGACGACATCATAGTGGACGTTGAACTGGTGGAGAATCTGCGCCGCAATGTTGTCGTCGTCGCGCAAAAGAGAAAGGAGGAGATGTTCGGTCCCGATCACATCCGACTTGTAGAGCTTCGCTTCCAGATAGGTGATCTTCAGGACCTTTTCGGCCTGTTTCGTCAGAGGGATGTTGCCGATGGTCAATGTTCCGCCCGAGGTTCGGACGGTGTCCTCAATGGCTTTCTTCAGTTTGTAAAGATCGACCCCGAGATTTCGGAGTATTTTCACTGCGATTCCTTCTCCCTCGCGTATCACGCCGAGAAGAAGATGTTCTGTGCCGATATAATCATGCCCCAGTCGTAACGCTTCCTCCCGGCTCAACCGTATCACATCCTGCACGCGATTTGAAAAATTTCCTTCCATTTGATTCCCCTATCGATAACCTGTTTTTTTCATATCCATCGAGTGGACAGCGCTCGTCGTCAGATTTCGTGGAACTTTCACTCAATATAATTAAAAGGCCATGATTAGTCAAGGATGCGAACATTGACTTTCGCGACGCTTTTCTTTATATTTTCACTCAATTACGTCTCTTGATTGTTTCGTCGCGACGGAATCGTCACCTTATCATCGTATTCCACAGTAGCTCAATGGTAGAGCACCCGGCTGTTAACCGGGTGGTTGCAGGTTCGAGCCCTGCCTGTGGAGCCATCTCGCCGTCGTCCTCTCCCTGCCGTCGACACTGGCTCATTTCACAGCAATCTTCCCACTCGAAATATCCTTCGTTTCCTCCATTACCGTAACACAATTTGAGTGCCAGAATATCAAAAACAATCAAGAATTAGGATTCTCCCGGCCAGTGGCATTGAAATTTCAGCGATTTTGGCATCATCACGCTCTGATGCACGATCTGCATCACTTGCTACGACGCAGATCACGAACATGCGTCTTGAAACGGTGTAACATGATGCGCAAAAAAGATTAAATTTCGATGACGAACGAGGCTGGCAGAGGTCAGTTTACACCTCGCAACCTCTATATTTTAATGATGTTTTTGTCATACGCTAAAGTAAGATTTGATATTATCTTTGATTTTGTTATCTTGAAACCCGATTGATGAGCGAACTAGGAACAAAAACGAATTATTCTAAAGTTTCTGGTGAGATGACGGAGGAGAGTGTCGGTGGCGTCAACAACTGACACGAAGAAAGTCTCCATGCCTGCTCCTGCCGCCGCATCCAAAGAGCCAGCCCCGGAGAGCTTCCGGTATTATCTCCGGCAGGCCGACAAGGTTATCAAGGAAGGCCAATTCCAGAAGGCAAAGCAGCTTCTGGAGGAGGCGAAGAAGATCGATCCCGCCAATCCGTTTATCATTGCGTTTGAAGAACGCATTCGTCTCTTTGAGACGCAGACCTCCCCGCAACCCCAACCCGCAAAGCCTACTGCCGCTCAGGTGAAAGTTGCGGCCGCTGCCGCGCATGTTGCTTCAGAGAAGGAGCAGGATCACGCCGAGGCCGACCGTAAGGCATTGGAGCAGAAGCTCAGGCAGAAGATCGAAGCGGAATACAAATCGAAATTCACGCAAGAGCTGCACAAGGCAGAAGAGCACGCACAGTCCATCCTCGAAGAAGAACGTAACAAGCTTGATCAGCAGGCAAAGGCGATCAAGGTAAAGCAGGATCAGGACGTTGCGGAAACGCAGCGTAAGCTGGAGGAGGAGTACCGGAAGAAGCTTGAGGAAGAGGTCCGCCATGCCGAAGAGCGGTTGCAGCAAACGCTGCAGGCGAAGCTATCGCTGGCGGAACAGGAATTGAAAGGTCAGTTGTCGCTCGCGTATGAGGAGCAGCAGCTCCGCCTTCAGGAGAAGATAAAGCGGGAGCAGGAGGATATGCTTGAGAACGAACGGCGTTCGTTCCAGGAGCGTGAGAAGAACATCAAGGAGCAGCACGACCGTCACCTGCTTGACGCGTTGCGGAAGACGGAGAATGTCATCCGCGAGCAGAGCGTGCAGCAGCAGGAGTTCGAAAAGGAGCAGCTTCGCAACAAGCTGGCGGCGGAATTTCAGGCGGCGCTGCACAGTGAGCGAGAGACGATCAAGGCCCAGTACGACGCGATGAAGCAGCAGCTTGAACAATCATTTCTCGCGGAGCAGCAGCGTCTGAAGGATGAGCAGCAGCAACAGATGGAAGAGCAGCTGGAGCTGCTAAAAAAACGCGAGGCCGAAAATTTCGAGCGCCAGCGCACCGTACTGCGACAGGAGCTGGAAACAGAGCTCCAGCAGAAGCAGAAGCAGCAGCTCGACGCGGAGCGGGACCGCATGAAAAGGCAGACCGACGAGATCCTTGAAGGTGAGAGGAAGCGTCTCCAGCTCGAGTACAATGAACAGCTTGAGGCTCAGGGGAATCAGATCCGAAAGGTACGCTCCGATCTTCAGAAGGAAATGGAGGCCAACTTCATCAAGAGGCTGCAGCAGCTCGCTGAGGAATACGATCACAAGATGGAGCTTCTCGGCACGAAAATGCCCGAGACGGTGGAAGACAAGCACAGTCTCTACCGCTCCAAGATGCGGGAGTGTTATACGAAAGGCGAGCCGACGGTCGACGAGGCGAAGAGGATCATGGAGCTCAAAGAGCTCCTCGAGATGACATTTGACGAACATCTTGCGATCGAAACTGACGTGAGACTCGATCTCTATGTTGAAAGCATCGAACGGAAGATCACGTCGGGCGAAGTGAACATCAAAGACACCGGAGTGCTGAATCAGCTGAAGGAACAGTTCCGGATCAGCGCGGAGGAGTATGCGCGGCTGGAGCCGTACATCCTCTCGGTCATCCAGCGGCTGGCGGTCAAGGCGAGGATACTCATTGTCGATGACGATCTCTTGCTGCTCCAGACGCTCGATGACATTCTCGCCGGAGCCGGATATCAGGTGGTCCCCGCCGAGGGAGTCACCCAGGCCATGCAGCACCTGAAGGAAACGGCGGTCGATCTCATCCTGAGCGACATAAAGTTCGGAGAGAGCGATCTTGACGGCTTTCAATTCTATCTGGCGGTCCAGGCGCAGCCGCATTTACGGAAACTTCCGTTTGTGTTCATGAGCTCGTTGCGTGATGGGGTCATCGTTCGCTCGGGCGTCCAGCTCGGCGTCGATGATTATCTGACGAAACCCCTTGATCCGGATCTTCTCATCGCGGTCATCGAGGGAAAACTGAAGCGGTTTAGAAACTATGAGCAACAGTAAGAGAGAACCTCATGATGCACGATATCATGTGAAGAGGGAATTTTGTGGGAAAGCTTTCATACAATAGAGAATAGAAGGGACGGGGTCCATGTTATATTTCATCGTAGCGTTCGCATATTCGACGGCGAATCTTCTGCTTGCGCTGTTCATTTATTTCAAGTCGCGCCGCAAACTCATCAGCCAGTTTTACGGATTTTGCGTCGGCTGCCTCGTCTGTTTGAGCGTTCTGGGGTATGCGCTCAGTCAGCCGCTCAATCACTTCGTGCGGGGCCCCATCGAACACCTGGCGATCTTCATCTACGCACTGTTTCCCTTTTTCTTCCTTCATTTCATCGTCCTCTTTGTTCGCCGGTATGAAGTGCTCAGATCGAAAACTGTCATCGGTGCGATCTATTTCGTCGGATTGTTCAGCTACACGATGCTCCTGCTCGGCCTGATTCCGAAGCCGATCCTCTCGACCGGAGAGATCACAAAGAGCGGGTATATTTTCTTCCTGACGTGGATGACGATCTTCTTTACGATCGGCATCGCCATGCTCTATGAGGTGGCCCGCGGTTTCTATGAAAAGGCGGGGAAGGCCAATCTTCTGTTCGTCTGTTTCGTTCTCCTCCTCCTGATCCTTCCCGGGCCGTTCACGGAATCGATATTTTTCAGCGTTCTTCACCTTGGAGCAGATTGGTATTATATTTCGTGCACTTTTGCGCTCATCATTGCGGTCTATTTTATTTTTCGGCACAAGATCATTGTTCATACGATGTACGATGCGCTGAAGTCGGCGCTTGAGGTGTTGAACGACATCTTCATGACGACGGATGAAAATTTCAGGATCGAGATGATCCGTGGGAAAGCTATCGCGACGGTTCTCGGGTATACGGAGTCCGAACTCCTCGGGAAACCTTTCTGGGAGCTCATCGATCAGAAGGAATATCTTGAGCAGTACCGGCAATTTGTTAAGCAGAACAAGATGAAGGAGAGTTACTTTGACGCGGAGATCATCGGCAAGCACGGCAACCGGGTGCCGATGAATTTTTCGTTCACCCCGACCTTCGTCAACGACGAGGTCACCGGCTTTGTTACGGTCGGCCGCGACATCACGGAGCGAAAACAGGCGGAGAAGATCCAGGAAATGATCTACCGCATCCTTCGTGCCTCGGAAAGCGCAACCCGTCTCATCGATCTGTTTCATGCCATCCATAAGATCATTCAGGATGTCGCGCCGACGAGGAACTTCCATATCGCGCTGCACGACGGGCCCAAGAACCTCCTGACGTTTCCGTATTTTGTGGATGAGCATATGCCGCAGGCGCCGCCGCCGCGCAAGCCCGGAAGAGGGCTGGCCGAGTATGTGCTCCGCACGGGACGTTCGTTGCTCTGTGATCAGTCGAAATTTACGGAGCTGAAAGAAGGCGGTCATCTCGATATCGAACGCATGGACTCCATGGTGTGGCTGGGAGTTCCGCTCATCGTCGAGAAAAAGACCATCGGTGTTATGGTCATCCATGATTATTCTCAGGGAAAAGCGTACGGGAAGCAGGACCAGTTCATCCTCGAATACATCTCGTCGCAGGTTGCGAAGGAAATCGAAAAGAAACGCGTCGAGGAGGGACTGCGCCTGTTCCGTCACACGATGGAAAGTATTTCAGAGCTCGTCTCGATCACCGACACCAATGGATATTTCACGTTCGTCAACAAGGCGTTCCTCGAGCGCTATGGCTGCACGAGCGACGAGGTTCTCGGCAAACATGTCAGCATGCTCTGGTCGGCGAAAAACGCTCCGCAGACGTTGCTTGAGATCGCCGGCCAAAGCAAGAACGGCGGATGGAGAGGCGAACTGATCAATGTCACCAAGTCTGGGCAGGAATTCCCTGTCGCACTCAGCACGACGCAGATATTCGACGAGACCGGCCATATCGTCGGTCTTGCCGGCATCGCCGAAGACATCACGGAAAAGCAGCGAACCGAAGAAGCTCTCAGAACCTCCGAAACCAAATACCGGGCGCTTATTGAGAACGTCCCCGACGGTGTCTACCAGTGTACTGCGGACGACCGGCTCGTGACGGTAAACCCCGCGCTGGCGCGGATGCTAAAATACGAAAATGTGGGAGAAATACTCGGCCTAAACATCGCCAGCGATATCTATGCGGAGCTCGACGATCGTCGAAAGTCGAGAAGAAAAGTCGAGCATGACGTCGAACTGCGGAATTTCGAGGTCACGCTGAAATGTAAAAACGGACAGCTCATTACCGTGCTGGAGAACGCACACATCATGCGCGATCGAGATGGAGCCATTCAATACGTCGAAGGCACGTTCACCGATATCACGGAGCGCAAGTTCCTCGAAGACCAGCTGCGCCAATCGCAGAAAATGGAAAGTCTCGGCACGCTCGCCGGCGGCATTGCGCACGACTTCAACAATATCCTCCAGATCATTCTGGTCAATACGCAAAGTCTGAGACGCGGCAACCTGGAACCGCAGAAACTTTCGCAGGTGCTGGAGATCAATACCGGCGCAGTGAAACGCGGGGCCAGCCTTGTCCAGCAGATTCTGACGTTCGCGCGCAAGACCGACGTCTCCTTTGAGTCGCTTAATGTCAACGCCGTCATTCAAGAGCTCGTGAAAATGCTGAAGGAGACCTTCCCGAAGACGATCGAGTTTTCAGCTGTGCTCGACAAGCATCTGCCGCTCATCATTGCGGACTATAACCAGATCCATCAGATCCTCCTGAACCTCTGCGTCAACGCCCGCGATGCCATGCCGGAAGGCGGTTCAATTTCGATCCACACGGAGACCTTCCGCGGCAGCGAGTTGAGGAAACGGTTCCCGGAAGTGACGGAGGAACATTATGCCTGCATCAGCGTCAGCGATTCCGGACATGGGATGGATGAGACGACACGCAGCCGGATATTCGAACCGTTCTTCACGACAAAGGAAAAAGGAAAAGGAACCGGTCTCGGACTTGCCGTCGTCTACGGCATCATGAAGACACACCACGGCTTTATCGATGTCCAGAGTGAGAAAGGCGTGGGCACGACATTCGAATGCTATGTGCCGATTTCGTGGACCCGGCGCCAGGCGGTGGAAAAGAGCGATGAGCCGCAAGACGAAACCGCAGCCGGCAGCGAGACGATCCTCCTTGTCGAAGACGAGGAGGTGCTCCTGGCATCGCTCTCCGTTCTCCTCGAAGGGAGCGGATACAGAGTCCTGACCGCCACCAATGGTGAAGAGGCGGTTGACGTGTACCGCGATCGCCATAATGAAATTGCTCTCGTCGTCACCGATGTCGGTTTGCCGAAGCTGAACGGCTGGGATGCATTCCTGCAGATGAAAAAGATCAATCCGCATGTGAAAGCCATTGTATCGAGCGGGTACTTCGATCCAAAGGTGAAAGAGGAAAAATCCGTCGAAGGGATCAGCGGATATATCCTCAAACCATATCAGCCGGTTGAAATCCTCAAGCGCGTGCGGGTTGTTCTCGACAACAAAGTAAAATGAACTTCCCGGCACTCGATATCGCCCCCTGCGCAGATGGCGGCTTCCGATAACTGACATCGCTTCGAGCGGCATGCCGATTCTCATTCGGGGTGGAACCATTGTCACCGGGAACGCTCGCGGCGATCTCCTGACGAACTCATCTCTGAGAATCACCAACGACCGGATCGATGAGATCACACCGGCGGCCTCCGCTCGCGGCGCCGAATCCGGGGATGCCGTCGACGCCGACGGCTTCGTCATCATCCCCGGCTTTGTCCAAACCCATATCCATCTCTGTCAAACGCTCTTCCGCGGCCTCGCGGACGATCTGGAGCTCCTGGATTGGCTCCGGACGAGGATCTTTCCGTTTGAAGCCTCACACAGCGACCGATCGACCTATGCGTCCGCCATGCTCGGCATCGCCGAGCTGATCCGTTCGGGCACAACAACAATTCTCGATATGGGGAGCATCCGCCACGAAGAAGAGATCATTCGTGCGGTCGGGGAGACAGGGCTCCGCGCGTTTGTCGGAAAAGCGATGATGGACGTCAACGACGCGTTCCCGGCATTACGTGAGTCGACCCACGAGGCACTCTCCTCCACCCGCCGGCTTGTCGAACGGTGGCATAACTCGTACGGAGGTCGAATCAGATATGCCGTTGCGCCGCGATTCGCTCTATCATGCACGGAACAACTGCTCGGGACCTTGCGTGAGATGATGCAATCGGCTCGCGGTGTCCTGTTCCACACTCATGCCTCCGAAAACCTGGGGGAAACGTCGGCTGTCCGGCAGCGATTCGGCATGGAAAATATTGAGGTTCTCCATCAGTTCCACCTTCTCTCGGAACGCTCATGCCTGGCACACTGTATCCACCTCAACGATCGTGAACGAGCGATCCTGAAGGAGACACGCAGCAGCGTAGCCCATTGTCCCTCTTCCAATCTCAAGCTCGCCTCGGGAGTGGCTAACGTGCCTCTGCTCATGAGCCAGGGTATTAATGTTTCGCTCGGCGCCGACGGTGCCCCCTGCAACAACACCCTCGACATGTTCCAGGAAATGCGCCTCGCTTCACTTCTGCAGAAGCCGAGTCATGGACCAGGCGCCATGCCCGCCGCCACTCTGTTCCGGATGGCGACAATGGGCGGGGCCCGGGCGCTCTCTATGGAGCAGGAAATCGGCAGCATCGAAGTCGGAAAAAAAGCCGACCTCGTTCTCCTCGATCTGAACGGCGTCTGGAACCCGCTCGCGGGTGACATCTATTCGTCGATCGTCTATTCCTCCAGACCGGAAAATGTCGATTCTGTGATGATCGACGGCAAATGGGTCTATCGGAAAAAAGAATTTGTCGGTCTCGACGCTGATGCCCTCGTCCGGGACGGCAAGAATGAGCTGGCCGCGTTGATGAAGAGAGCCGGCATGCGATAGCCGCCCTCCTCATCCAGTAACCTGAAGCTTGCCACCTACAACCTACAACCTAAAACAAGAACCTCCAACCTCCAACATCCAACATCGAACAGCGAACATCCAACATCGAACCGGACCTCCCCCCTCCACTTGAAGTTCTTCGAAATGCCCGCTATATTACTATTGACGTGATTCATGTTCCATGAGCCGTTTCATCACGAGAGACAACCAGACAATTGAACATTCCAGGGAAGAGGTATTGAGACGAATGCGCAGGAAATCTGTGAGCGAAGAGCAAGGGGCGTGTGAGCGTTGATCAGCGCGGCGGAAGCGAACACGATCATCTCCGGCACGGTACCGACGCTTGGAGCAGTCACTGTTGGCCTGGAACGATCGCTTCATCGCGTCCTTGCGGAAGACGTCGTCGCACAAGAGCAGGTGCCGGCTTTTGATAACGCGCAGATGGATGGGTACGCGGTACGGGTCGATGATGTTCAGCGTCCACCGGTATCATTGAAAGTGGTCGGGGAGGTCGCTGCCGGGACAATGCCGGAGAGGGAAATACGCCGCGGGGAAGCGATGAGGATCATGACCGGCGCAAGGGTTCCGGCCGGATCGGATGCCGTGATACAACAGGAGTGGACCGAAGGCACGGACGCCGCCGCTGTGAACGTCGTCCGCTCGGTACAGGCAGGACATAACATCCGCAAATCGGGCTCGGACATCGGTGCAGGATCAGTCGTACTACGGAAAGGGCACTTCATCAGGGCTCAGGAGATCGGCGTGCTCGCTTCGCTTGGAAAGCGCTACATCGTCGTCTATCGGCAGGCAATCGTCGCCATCCTGCCGACCGGAAATGAGATCATCGAGATCGACAGGCCTCTTTCCGAAGGAAAAGTTCGCAACAGCAACGCATATGCTCTCGCGTCTCTTGTCCGTGAAGCGGGAGGTGAACCGTTCCGACTTGATGTCGCCGCGGATGAGAAGCACGATCTGAAAGAGAAAATCCTTACAGGTCTAGGGTACGACATGCTGATCTCGGCCGGGGGAGTATCGGTCGGCAAGTATGATCTCGTGGTGGAGGTCATGCGCGAGCTCGGCGTAGAGATCAGGTTCTGGAAAGTGAATATCAAACCGGGCATGCCGTTGGTCTACGGGACATACAACGAGAAACCGGTGTTCGGACTGCCGGGCAATCCTGTGTCGGCGGTGATCACGTTCATGCAATTCGTCAGGCCGGCATTACGTCAAATGATGGGGCGAAATGAGCGTCGCGACCTCACCGTCTACGCCCGATTATCGGTGGAGATAAAAAAGGCCGACGGCAAGCGCCATTTTGTGCGGGGAATTCTGGAACATCGCGACGGAACTCTCGAAGTTTCTCCCATCGGTTCCCAGGTCTCCAATGTTCTCACATCGCTCACGCTTGCAAACTGCCTGATCCTTCTCCCCGAAGAGAAAGAGATATTCCGCGCGGGAGAGATTGTCGAAGTGGAGTTGTTATGATCTCGGTAAACGTGAAGTTGTTTGCGATGGTCAGGGATATTGTCGGAGCCGGGGATTTTCTCATGTCCTTGCAGGAACGTTCTTCAGCCTCGGCACTCGTCAGCGCTTTGGGGATGAAGTATCCGGAGTTGGAAAAATGGCGGCACCATCTGAGGATAGCTGTGAACGGTGAATACGTCGACGAGCATCATGTTCTGAAGGATGCCGATGAAGTCGCGCTCATACCCCCCGTGAGCGGAGGCTGAGTCATGTCCGCAATGACCACCTCAGCCCTACCACTCTCTCCTCTCCGCTCTAAGCTCTACGCTCACCGCTCCGCGCTCCCTGCTCACCGCTCATGATTGACATCACCGGCGATAAGATCGACGTCGCGAACGTTCTGAAGAGTGTTGAAGATCCTTTGGCAGGCGGCATCGATATGTTTATTGGAACGACCCGAAACCACTCGCGCGGCAAGCAGGTCGTGGCCCTGGAATATGAGGCGTACAGGGTGATGGCGCTCCGGACGATGGAAAGCATCGCGGGTGAGGCCCGGCGAAGATGGAGTATTCGGAAAATTTCTCTCGTCCATCGGATCGGCCGTGTGGAGATCGGTGAAGCGAGCGTCGTCATTGCCGTCTCGGCGGACCATCGCGGCGAGGCGTTCGAGGCGTGTCGATTCGCGATCGATGCGTTGAAGAAGGAGGTTCCGATCTGGAAGAAGGAGTTCTTCCAGGATGGAGAACTCTGGGTTGGGCCTCAGAAAAGCTGACACGGCCTGCTTCCGGACGCTCATGTCCCGGAACGTCCCGGAGGTTACTCGGTTCGCACGGGGGAATCTCCGCGACGTTTCAATGGTGATCGTCGCTGCGTTCATTGCGGCGAACGTGGCCGTGTACGCGCAGGAGAAGGCCGTGGAGAAGTGAAAGAAAAGAAGGACGGTCAGAGGTTTCCCAAAATTTAACGACTATGACACCGATGGGCCGGACATCGATATCGAAAGCTGGACTCTGGGAGTCGATGGATTGGTGACGAGGCCAGGGTCGTGCCCGCTCCAGCAAATTATTTCCCTTCCCAAATGGCCGGCATGGATGTCACCGCGAAGTATGTGAAGAAAGATTCATCCGCCTTCGGCAAAGTATAATTCTCTTCAGAAGCTCGCCTACACCGCCATCCCGCCGGCTGCGCTCGGCGTGCTCATGGCGGCATTCACCCTTTTCTTCGCAGGCCATATCGGCATGGTGATGATCTCCGGATGGAGCAATTTTGTCTCGATCGTGACGGGTTGGAAGAAAGTGCTTCCTCAAGGCGATCTGCCGTCCGAGTAGTCTTTGGCGTGATCGGGATTGAAGCCGAGCGAGTTTTGTGCTATATTACTCAGGTTGATCGTTTGAGTCATGACTCCAAAAAATTAGACACGGATCTACACAGAAAAGGCAAGGATGAGCACGGATTCTTCATTTTCATCTGTGCAAATCGGTGGCCAATCAGCGCAGCGATCAACTTGAATATCTGACATAAGCTCCGATCACCGGATTCTCGATGGATACCATCACCACATACTCGCTGCAGGATAGCTTCGGCCGTATTGTCGACAACCTCCGCATATCGGTCACCGACCGGTGCAATTTTCGGTGCCGCTACTGTATGCCCGAGGAGGGGATGGTGTGGCTCAACAAGAATGCGTTGCTGACGTTCGAAGAGATAACCCGCCTCGTTCATATTTTCGCACGACTCGGAGTTACGAAGATACGACTCACCGGGGGAGAACCGCTCATGCGGAAGGAACTCCACATTCTCATCGATCAACTGCACCGCACTCCTGGCATCCGGGACATCGCACTGACCACGAATGGATTCTTCCTGGCAGAACAGGCTGTTGAACTTGTCAGTGCCGGCCTGAAGCGGATCAATGTGAGCATGGACTCACTGGACCCGGCAAAATTCTCCGCCATGGTCCGCCGGGATTACCTTGCCAAGGTGTGGGAAGGTCTGAACGCGATCGAACGTCTCCCGATTCGTCCGATCAAGGTCAATGTGGTTCTCATGCGCGGCATCAACGACGGCGAGATAGAGGCGTTCGCGCGTCTCGCCAGGACGAAGCCGTTCGTCATTCGATTCATCGAGTTCATGCCGATCGGAGCGGACGACGGATGGTCGATCGAAAAGGTGGTTCCGACACGGGAGATCCTTGGCCGAATCGATGCCATGGGGCACAAGCTCGTGCACGTCGAGGTTCATGGTGCACAGCCCCGCCAACAAGACGGTCGACGACTCGACCCGTCGAGCGGGCAGGCGGCAGATCGCTTCAAATTCGAAGACGGAGTCGGAGAGATCGGTTTCATCAGCTCGGTCAGCGAGCCGTTCTGTTCATCGTGTAACCGTGTCCGCATCACGTCCGATGGCAAACTGCGTACGTGTCTCTTCTCGCTGCAGGAAACCGATCTCAAATTGTCCATCCGCGCAGGCGCGACAGACGCGGAACTCAGCGATATGATCGTTCGTGCAGTCTTGAAAAAGGAGGAAGGGCATCTTATTAATCGTCCCGGCTTCGTGCGCCCCGACCGGACGATGAGCCAGATCGGAGGGTGAAGTCGGGGCGATCGTGATGTCCGATGCGTCGGGCATTCAGTCCTCTGGTCGGAACACCCGGAGGAGTCATTGGGGCAAAACGCCATGACTCTGGTTTTGGCCATGAGATCAAGATCACTACGTGTAAAACGATTACGCAAGCGAGGAGGATGTTATGAACACCAGAGTGTTATTCGTCATCACATTAGTGCCTTTCCTGTTCCCGGCAACAATCAGCCACGCGCAATGGAAGCCCGTGCCGTCGCTCACGAGGGAGAATCCCGTCGCCTTTCTTTCTGTTGCCGCACAGGGTGACACGATATTTGTCGGCGGCTATCAGGGCGACGGGATGTATCGATCCACGGACAACGGCGTTCACTGGAGCGAGGTGGGATCGGAGTTTGAATTCAGATTCATGAACACGATCGTTATTGATAACGGAACCGTTTACGCGGCGAATTATTCCGGTGTTTATCATTCAACCGATTGGGGTACAACGTGGCTCAGGAATGTATCCGGCCTCCCGGCGCGCGCTAACATCACTGGTCTGGCCGTAGCGGGGCCGGCACTTTTTTGCGCCGCCCAGGGATCTGTCTATCGATCATTCGATGGCGGCACGACTTGGGTGTCCCATAGTACGGGCCTTCCCGCAACGTACATGGATTATTACTGCATCGCCGCTTTTGATACCCTGGCCTTCCTGGGATCAGAGGATGGGATATTTCGCTCATCGGTTCACGGGGCACATTGGGTGCCGGCCAACACGGGGCTGCCGAAGGATTATGCGGACACGCCGCCAAGGATCAATAAGATCGAGGTAACTGGCGGGAATTTATTTGCAGCAAGCGACGGTTATGGGATTTTTCTCTCTACCGATCAAGGTTTGACATGGACATTGCGAAGCACCGGTTTGCCGACGAACACATACAACCCGCCTTATTACAAGTCTGTCTATTCTCTCGGCCACAATGAAGCAAAACTCTACGCTGGAACGGACGACGGGGCTCTCTATGCATCGACAAACCTGGGTTTTACCTGGTATCTTGCATGTGACTCGATATCTTCGATCGTATACCTGTTTGATTTTGCATTCACCGGGAGGGAGATTCTTGTGGCAACTTTCACAGGGCTCTATCGATCAAACGGGAGTGATTCTCTGTGGATACCCATCCTCACAACATATCCCAAACTTGTGGTCCCGCATTCAATTGGCGTGACCGGGGACAAAATTTATGTCTCAGGCCAAAGCGACTCTTGGAATGGCAGCTTCCTGGAGACTGATTGGACTGTTAATCGTGGCAAGGACTGGATCTTGGACGCTCAACTGAAGCAAGGGTATTCGTTCACGTTTACGACGATCAACGATGGCTTCTATGCATTTGATCCGGGTATATTCAGATCGACGGACGGTGGAAATCATTGGACAGAACGCGATTCAGGGCTTCCGGGAGATTTCGTCAACGCACTGACGACTTATAAGAACCTGCTCTTTGCCGGGACGGGATATGACTACTGGCAATGGGGTGAGTTTGGAGGAGTATATCATTCTACGGACCTCGGCAATTCGTGGTCATTACGAGGTCTTGCGGACACAGCTGTGTTGGCGCTCTGTGCTGATCATGACCGTCTTTATGCGGGAACATTGCATGGCATTTTCTTGTCAGTCGATTCCGGAGTCCAATGGACTTCTGTCAGCAACGGTTTGCCTCGATTTAGCGAAATTCTTCAGATTGTGAAATTCAAAGATGCTCTCTTCGCATTGGATGCATGGAGCGGCATCTATCTGTCAAGTGACGACGGCGCGCACTGGAGCAGTACGAGCGATGGTTTGCCGATCGATAGTACGCGTTCATTTTCGGTCAGGGGTCTCTTCAACTTGCACAACCGTCTTCTTGCCGCAGCACGTAACGGAGTCTACCTCCTGGCTGAGTCCGGTACGTCCTGGTTGCCGTTTAGCGATGGCTTGCAAGGCTCCGGGATGTGGATCTCCTGTATGGCCGCTGATTCCGACTATCTTTACTGCGGCAACGGGGCGGGTCTCTGGTATCGCAATGCGAGCGAGATTACCTCGGTAACTGCTGCATCTGTCGGGTCGCCTGCCTCGTTTCGCCTGGACCAAAACTATCCGAACCCCTTCAATCCTACAACGACGATTCGCTATTCATTACCGGCCGTGCAGCACGTAACTCTCAGGGTCTACGATATCCTTGGGCGAGAAATCCGGACTCTCGTCGACAACATTGAAGGTCCAGGATTGAAATCAGTCACCTTTGACGCCCGTCACATATCCAGCGGAATCTATTATTATCGCGTGACTACCGCCACGTTCAATGCGACGAAGGCAATGGTGATAATGAAGTAAATCTGGCGCGAGATGAGTTGATTCAAAGGAGTGATCCATGGATCCATGAATCTGCGCTGAGTCACACCACGAATGATTAATAATCCTTAATTGGATATCTTTGGTTAAACGTGCACATCGTCTGACGGTCTAAAGTACAAAGAGTCTGTGACGTAAGCCCAGACGACAACATGTTCAACCATCTACAAAGGAGTTCATAAGATGAAAACGTCAATGTTCTTTGCCGTAGCAATGCTCGCCATATTCCTCACCGCCGGTGCTTTCAGCCAGACGAAGACTCCGGTTGTCGACAAACGTGAGAAGATCCAGCAAAAACGGATCGAACAAGGTGTGAAGAGCGGCGAGCTGACCAAAGGCGAAGTGAGACGACTCGAACGGCAGGAAGGCAGAATCAAAGCCGCCGAGCTCAATGTCAAAGCGGACGGTAAAGTGACAGGTCGAGAGCGTGCGAAGCTGCAGCATATGCAGAACAAGGAAAGCAAGCGCATCTATCGCGCCAAGCACAATAAGAGAGTCCGCCCGTAAGCTCTCTCCTTCGCTCCCGCAAATTCGACGCAAGCGGGAGGTGACACAATTAAAGGTGAAGCATCGACGAGGTGCTTCACCTTTTTTATTTGATTTTTGACTGGCCCAATTGTACTTTACAATCCATGGACACCGGCTACAAAACAAGGGATGTTTCTTCAAAATCGTACTCGCTCCGCTCGGCAAAGGCGATCGCGACGCTCAAAGTCTCCCCTTCGACCCTCGAAGCGCTCCGGTCCGGTAGTGTGCCAAAGCGTGACCCTCTCGGTGTTGCCAAGGTCGCGGCCATTCAGGCGGCCAAAAACACCAGCCTGATCATTCCGTACTGCCATCAGGTCCCCCTTGATTTCGTCGGCGTTGATATTGTCTTAAGCGGCACGGCGATCGAGATCAGATCTGAAGTGAAGGCCGTCTGGAAAACCGGCGTCGAGATGGAGGCGCTGGTGGCTGCGTCGGCGGCGGCGCTCACCCTCTATGACATGCTGAAGATCATCGATGTGGGGATGGAAGTCCTTTCGATAAAGCTTGTCGAAAAGAAGGGTGGCAAATCTCAGATCAAGGGGTCGGGCGCGGGCCTCAAGGCGGCTGTTCTCGTTATGAGCGATACGGTGAGCCGGGGGGAGAAGGAAGACACCTCAGGTAAATTTCTCGTCGAGAAATTGAAAGCCTGCAAATTTGACGCGGTGAGCTACCGCGTCCTCCCGGATGAGCGCGGCGCGATCGAAAAAGAATTGATCGGTCTTTCCGACCGCCAGCACATCGACCTGGTCATCACAACGGGCGGGACAGGAATGAGCCCGCGCGACGTGACGCCCGAAGCGACATTGGCAGTGATCGATCGGAGGATGGAGGGGGTGGAAGAAGCTCTGCGAAGTTTCGGCCAGGATCGCCTTCCCATGGCGATGCTTTCACGCAGCATTGCCGGTGTCCGCGGATCCACGCTCATCATCAACCTCCCCGGTTCTCAAGGCGCCGTTGAAGACGGAATGAACGCGATCTTCCCCGCTGTTCTCCACGCGTTCGGGATGATGAAAGGGGAGGGGCACTGAGGGCGAGGGAGTAGGGGAGAAGGGGGCAGGGGAGTAAGGGAGCAGGGGTGCGCGGGGGAAAATTGGGGCATGGGTGCTTGGGGGACGTAGAAACATGGGAGGCACAGGAGCGTGGGAGAAAATGAGGAGGGAACAATATGTTTGAAAGTCCGATTCGAAGTCACCACCAACTTGAAGTATACAAATTGGCATTTGAAGTGGCAATGCAAATATTTGAATTATCGAAAAGATTTCCGGTGGAGGAACGATACTCATTGACGGATCAAATACGGAGATCTTCTCGTTCTGTCTGCGCTAACATCAGCGAGGCATGGAGGAAAAGACGTTATAAAGCGGCATTCATTAACAGGCTGAATGATTCAGAAGCGGAAGCGGCTGAAACGCAAACATGGATTCAATTTTCAGTCAAGTGTGGTTACCTTGAAAAAACAATTGCGGAAGAAATGTATAAAACCTATGACAATGTTATCGGAAAGCTTGTTCGCATGATCCATAATCCTGAACCATGGGTTATCAAGAAGAAATGATTCTATCTCCCCTGCACCCCATCTCCCATGCCCCCCCCTGCACCCACGCCCCCATGCATCACTTAAAACAATACAATCCTGATGTCCCCATTTGATCCCAAAAAACGCTTCTATAGAGGACACCAACCCGTTCGGCAAAACGAAGACTCCACCGGGCCAGGTGGCCACCGTGAAGTTTCCCGTGCTCACCGAGGGTGAAACCCCGGATATCTCCACCGCCGAATGGCGCTTCCGGGTCTGGGGGTTTGTCATGCAGCACGCTTACGGTGGTTACACGACGAACAATTCGCTGGAGGTCATGATGGACGAAGAGGTCATTTTCGCGAACACGTTTAATAACAGGCCTCTGCCGCGTGAACACGGCGGCCCGATGCGCGTCTTCACGCCTCGCCGGTACGCCTGTTTGACATTTGAAGATTATTTTCTTACCATTCTACCGATTGAACATCGTGGGGCATTTTAATCCGTCGAACGGCAAGGTTTATCTTTAGCACTTTTACGGATCATCATTTCATTTTTTTCTTCGTTCTTTGATTGACCGGCAGGCCATCACGCCGAAGTAGCGGTTGTTGATAGTTATCATTCTCTCTGCTCGGCATTGGTTTAACCAGGTCGAATTCCAGTCGTATCATTATCGTATCGTCAATGTCCTAATTTCATGGGTGGGTGAGCTATGAGAACCAAATTGTTTCTCCTCTGGTTACTGTTCGTTGCTTCCGTTGGCGTCGTTGCGCAAGTCAAAAAACCTCCAACAAATCTCGAACTTCTCCAGTCGCGGGGTTTGGATCCTCGTGTTTCAAATATCCGTTCGGCATCAACCGGCGATTTACCGCAATCGCTGCCGCCGGATCGGGATATTCCCGCGGCGAAAGTGCCCAGATCGTATCGTCTGAAAACGCAGCAGGTCGTGGTCGCGCCGAATATCAGGATGCATCCGAATGCAACGACAACACAAAGCGAGATGTCGATCACGACACATCCCTCAAATCCGGATATCGTTCTCGCCGGTTCGAATGCGGCTCAGAATTCGATCAGCGTTTTGAGTCAGGGTTGGTATTACACGACAGACGGCGGAACGACCTGGGTCGGAGGCGATACGTTGCCGACCCACACGAATCTTGGAACGTATCTTTCTGATCCCGCGGTCGGGATCGATCTGGACAATCGTTTATTCTTCAGTGCATTGAACCTTGGAAGCCCTGCGAACGATGTTTTCGTCTCGCGTTCAACGAACAACGGAGCTGCATGGACCAGAGTGTTCGTCTCGAACCCGGGGACAAATGAGGACAAAGGTCATTTCACCGCCGACGTCAATGCCGGGAGTCTGTACGAGAGCTATCTCTACGCGGCATTCACCGACTTCGGCCTGTCTCCGGGTCCTATCGCCTTCTCGCGATCAACCGATCATGGGCAGAATTTTTCGGCGCCGATCCCGATCAGCGGCGGCATTGGAAGCTATTTCGCGCAGGGAGTGAATCTCGCGGTTGGTCCCGGGAGTGAAGTATATGCGGCGTGGTCTGGCTATGACAATTTTCCTACGACATCAACGAAAGTTGGCTTCAACCTCTCAACGAACGGCGGCGCCACATGGGGTATCGCAAAGAGTATTGATACGATCAATGAGATTCGCGGATCTCTTGTCAAAGGGGGGAACTCAATTCGTGTCGCCAGTTTTCCGTCGATGGCGGTCGACCGCAGCGCCGGTCCGCGTCACGGATGGATCTACATCGTCTATCCGGAAAAGAACGGCTCGGCACCCGACATCATGCTTATTCGCTCGACCAACGGCGGCGCATCCTGGAGCTCTGCAGTGAAAGTGAATCAGGACAACAGCGGTAAAGACCAATGGTCCCCATGGGTCACGGTTGATCCCGTGACGGGAGGTCTGTACGTGGTGTATTATGACAGCAGAAATTTTCCGGCAAACGATTCGGCGCAGGTCTACATCTCGAACTCACTTGACGGTGGTGATACGTTCGAAGACGTCCTGGTCAGCGATGCGCCATTTTTGCCTGCGCCTATCCCCGGTCTTGCCGGCGGTTACATGGGTGATTACATCGGTATCGCGGCAGTCAGCGGTGTGGTGTGGCCGTGCTGGAATGATAATCGGACAGGCAGGCACCAGGCCTATACGTCCCGAATGGTATTTCTCTCCGTCGGCAGCGGCGCGACGATCAGCGTTTCTCCGGACACGCTCGATTTCGGGACGATGTTCATCGGACATTCAGATACCCTGGCATTAAATATCCGGAATCTTGGCTATCCTGATACACTCTTTGTGTCCGACATCCATGCCGATACGAACGTCTTCATTCCCTCGTTGAGTTCATTGTCAATTCCGGGCGGGAACAGCCAAAGCATAAAGGTGGTCTTTGCACCTGTCGCGACAGGGATGCAATCCGGGACTTTGTCGATCACGAGCAATGATACCGTCCACCCCGTGCTCTTGGTCCCAATGCATGGGAATGTGGTCTACCCGCCGGTCGTTGGTGCATCCCCGGACTCCTTCTACTTTGCCGTCAACGAAGGGGACAGCGCTTCGGCAGATCTGACGATTGCCAATACCGGGCTTGGAGATCTTTCATTCCATATTGATGTCAATCAATCTGGGGCATCGCCTCAGAGTTCATTGAAAATGAACTATGGCGTCAAACCGATGACGACCATTGACCCGATTGGAGAAAAAAGTGCGAATGAGGCAACAAGTGAAAATCTGAATTCATCTTTGCGGAATCGGTCCATTGCCGGCATCAGGTCCACTCTCGTAGCATCGCATGTATACACCGGTACGCAGATGCAAATGGGGATCTCCGATTTCGGAGAGATCATGCCATTCCAATCGCCACTGGGGGCGGAACATCTACAAGTCGGTTCTTACGTCTCCGGTTATACGATGGCATATTTCGATGGCGGGCTGGACCACGTGCATTATGCCGTGTTTGCAAATAACAGCAACACGCTTACCGCTGTGAGCTACCAGGAAATTGAGAACACAGCAAGCCGTACTATTGTCGAGGTTGTTTTGCGCACGACGGATAACAAAATAGAACTTCGCAGAAAATTTTACTTTGATAAATCGGGTCAGGCAGTTGCGGTCAGCGCGAAGGTAAAGAATATTTCTGGTGCCACACTGACGAATGTCGTGCTTAAAGAAGATGCAGACTGGGATGTCGATGGTGATTATCTCGACGACAACTGGAATTATGATTCCACCCATAACATGATTTACGCTGATGATAGCAACTATGTCTCCATCGCAGGGGAATTTGCGCCTGATTTTGCAACCTCGCACGGCTGGGGCCAATACTCGCAGCGGCTGACCACTGACAATCGTAGCCCGGCGACCTTGTTTGATGGGTTTGAAATTCTTCATTATGAGCTCGGAAGCCTCGGCGACGGCGAAGAAAAAGAGCTTCAAGTCGTGTATGCTGCCGGGAATTCCCTCGCTGCGCTTCAGTCTTCCGTTGAGATCGGGTTCAGGCAACTGGCGAATTGGTTAGCTGCTGCCCCGGACGCAGGATCAGTTCCGCCGGGCGGTAATATGCATGTCCAGGTGAAGATCAAAACGGACCAGCTCGACGGAGGGTCGTTTCATGCGACTCTGCAAATCATGAGCAATGATCCGGTGACGCCAAAACTATCAGTGCCCGTGCAGTTACGAGTGTTTGGCGCCCCCAACCTCGTTCTGGACCGGGATACAGTGAATTTTGGAAATGTGTTCGTTAATTATCCTGACACGGTAATACTAAATGTATCGAACAACGGCTCTGATACCCTGCATGTAACCGGTATCATCAACACGAACACACACTTCACGATTATCGGTCCCTCGGTATTCAACCTTCCACCACATGGGGATCAGCCGGTCCGGTTGCGCTTTCTGCCTGTCGGCACAGGCATCCAGACGGGAAGCCTATCGATCACAAGCAACGACCCCGGTGATCCTACGGTAACCGCCGTCCTGCTTGGAAACGGATTACTGCCGCCCGATATCAGTATAGCTCCGGATTCACTTACAAAAAATCTCTTCACCGGTGACACTGCCAGCCAGGTGCTGACAGTTAGCAACGTCGGGTTCAGCGATTTGAAGTTCTCACTCTCCCTTCAATATGCGCCCGGGCCAGCAGCTGCTGACGCGGCAGCCGCTGCGCTGATTCCGCAATTGGCATTCCGGCAGCGGGCAGATCTTTCCCACTTTGCACGAGAAATCTCAGGCGAAGAGTTAGCACAGACCAGTTCACGCCATGATGCCTCAGATTTGGCTGGAAAGGCATCTACGTCTGCGGCTGCGGCAGATATCTTGCTGTTGACGACCGCGTCTGTAACCGGCTCGGTGGCCAAAGCTTTAGACAGCCTGGGAAAAGCGTTTGACTTGATTCAAACATCTGATTTCACGGGGATTGATTTCTCTCCATACAGAACCGTAATAGTGACGATGGACGGAGGATATGTGGAAGAAGCAAGTGTCCAGGCTCTTGCCAACGCTGCCGCAAGCGGTAAAGTGCTCATTATGGTCGGCGGAACCAATTATCCTCCATATTATTCCGGCGTCCAAAAGTATTTGCTTTCCCACACCGGTACACAAGGTTGGACTATTTCGTCCACTCCGCATTTACATGTTACTGACCCCTCTCACCGGTTGGCTTATGGGCTGCCCGCGACCTACAATTTCAACACGCCTGGTGCCGCCTATTACATGCTCAGGATAAATGACCTGAATGCTCCGGTCCCCGCGATGAACGGAGATGGCTATCCTGTCCTTGTCAACAAAAGCATCGGCGCCGGAGCTCTCCTTTACTTCACCAATTCGCCCTATGAATCCTACTGGGGGAATCCCTCCGACTTTGGAATCCTGCGGCAAATAATATCCAACGCTATAAACTTTCGTACATGGCTCTCTGCCACACCGCGTTCAGGCACCGTTCCCGCCGGTTCGTCTCTTGATGTCAACGTCACTTTTGATGCCAACGGCCTGAACGGCGGTGACTATCGTGCCAATCTCGTATTGGCGAGCAACGATCCTGCCACACCAATCCTTTCCGCGCCTGTACACCTCCAGGTCACCGGAGCGCCGAATATCACCATCTCGAAGGACACCATCTTCTATGGTGACGCGTATGTCGGGTTTCCCGAAAACGATTCGATCAAGATCACGAATACGGGAACTGACGTCCTGATGGTAAGTGATCTTTCTTCCGATAACTCCCGCTTTGTTCCCGATGGGGTGAGCTTCAGCATCAGTCCGCTCGCGTTCCGGATGATCCATATCGCGTTGACGCCGACGGATACCGGCATCGTGACGGGGAAACTCACCGTCAAAAGTAACGATCCGACTGATTCCATAAGATTTGTCGAGCTTGGGGGACATGGAATTTATCCGCCGGTCATCGGTGTCACGCCTGATTCACTCGGCTTCACTGTCAATGAAGGCGATAGCGCAGTCGCGCAGATAAGTATAGCCAACCATGGCTTAGGCGAATTGCGATGGGGGGGAACCGCCACGACATCTCGGATATCCTCCGCCACGCCATACACACTCCCGGCACGAGTCGTTTCTGTTTCAGCAAATAATGTCGATGCTGGACGATCGGTGACCACGCTTCAGAAAGAGACTGCCCGGACCACTGACGATATGCGACAACTTTCCTCGGTGACCACGAACCTGGCAGATTTAAGTGGAAAACGAATAGGCATCTCAGATCCCTTCAGCATTTACGGCGTGATACGCTCTGATCTCGTCTTGAGGGGAGCGATTGTGGCAAACATTACTTTTCCGCTTGGTGCTGGAGTTTTTGACAGCCTGGATGTATTGTCTGTCGATGATGGAATAGGTGGCGCCACAGCCTCAGATATCACGATGATGCGCAATTGGGTTCAATCGGGAAAGGCAATCGTCGTGCAAGGCGACGACGCGAGTTCGATGTCCAATATCAACGCATTGTTATCGGGCAGTGGTATTTCGGAGACTTCGACAGGAGGTTATAGCGATGCCGTCTTTACGAATATTCTGGCTCATCCGACCACGGCGGGAGTGGATTCAATTAATGCCCTTTCGTATGGCGCTTATTCTACGGTGGTATCACCAGCCCAAACGATGGTGTTTGATAATCTTTCCCGACCGAATATCGTGGTTTCCACGCTTGGAACAGGCCGAGTTCTTGTCTCGGGGAACGAAGTGATGGGAGATTACAACTTTGGGGTTGGCGATACGCGCCTCTTTTCAAATCAGGTTTTTGACTGGCTTTCGGCAGCAGCCGGTTTTGTTGTTATCAACCCTTCTTCGGGAACTGTTGTCCCCGGCGACTCCGAGGGTGTGCAGGTGAAAATCAGGACGGCTCAGCTGGACGGCGGGACGTTCCACGCCTACATTCATATCGAAAACAACGATCCGGGACATCAGGATTTTGTCGTGCCGGTGGAGCTTAGGGTTGTCGGGAAACCGGATCTTGTGCTTGGAGCGGATTCCATAGATTTTGGAAACGTCTTCATCGGTTACAAGGATACAATGAAATTGCGAATCACCAACAATGGTTCGGATACACTGCATGTGTCAAACATGGCCAGCAGTGAGCCGTTGTTTTCGGTAGTTGACCCTGTCCCCTTCATTGTCAATCCTCATGGTTTCCGCGATGTTCGTCTCCAGTTCATGCCGGATGCACCGATAAGTGAAAGCGGAGTGCTTTCAATCTTGAGCGACGATCCTGAGCACCCGACAGTAATTGTCAAGCTTGCAGGACATGGCGTTTATCCGCCAGTCATCGGCGTCACACCTGATTCGCTCAGCTTTATCTTGTATTCAGGTGATAGCACGTCATCGGTGCTGAATATCAGCAACACAGGGCTCGGCAGCCTGAACTGGACGACCGATGTGACCACGTTGTCGTTGTCGGCAGGAAGCGCCACAGCATCACGGGAGCGAATATTGCCCAAAACCGAACCCAACAATACTCCATCTCTCGTGAAAGCGGCGAAGCACGGCCTCAATAATTCAACAAAGCCTGCAGCCCCTGAATCCGCCGGAGAAACTTTTGGCGATGATTTTGAGAGTGGAACTATCCTGCCAAAGTGGATAACGAATGCGAACCACAGTCAAGCCGTGACCTCAACCACGGCGGCAAGAGGCACGCTGTATTCACTCACTCAAACTCGCATCACCGGGGGCCCCGGTCATTATGACGGACTGTCGGCAAATTTTGTCCCTATCCAACCCAATCAAGTCTCCTTTTGGATTCGCGTAGGGTCAGGGATGAGCAACAGCGGTCAGGCTGCGGGTTACTTTGTTCTCGGCGACAGCGCTGTTGAGGACAATAACGGAGCGTTTTTCTTTTTCGCTCGTGGAGATCATAAGTTTGTTCTGTATCCTGCCGATGAGTCGGTAACCTACACGGAGAATACATGGTATCATATTCAGTTCAAGAACGTCAACTGGGCCACGAAGTCGTTTGACTATTACGTGAACAATACGTTGATCGGTGCAGGTCTGGCATTCCGTGCAACATCGACTCAGGATTTTTCTCGTCTTCATCTCTATGATTTCACGCCAAGTATTCAAGGCTGGTGGGATGAAATCAGTGTCGGTGGGGGAGATTGGCTCTTCGTCGCACCAACAAGCGGGTCTGTTGCGCCCGGCGGGAGTTCTCCGGTTCAGGTGAAAGTGAGGACCGATCAGCTGGATGGGGGAATGTACCGGGGAAACATTCGGATCGACAACAACGATCCTGCACGTTCACATCTTACCGTGCCGGTACGGCTCGAACTGAAGGTGGCGAGCCCGCTCATTCGTGTCTCACCGGAGACACTCATGACAAACATCGTGTACGGTGATTCCGCAACCCTTTCGCTCACGGTTTTCAACGACGGCGACGGGCCGCTGCGGTTCACGGCAGAGGACCATTCTGCCGAAGGTGCGATCGTAGGAGAGCATGTGGCTGGTTCGCTCACACGCGGCATGATGCATGGCAACATCTATCGTGTTTACAGTGCGTCAACTCTCGAACAGTTCAAAACGTATGTTGAAATTCCTGCCCCAACATTAATGCAGTTTGCAGTTTACGAAGCAAGTACGGCGGCGGGCCCGTATCATCGATTGAATTCGGTCATCGTTTCGATCTCTGACACAGGACGAGGATTCTATTCGTCGGGCATTCTCAATGCCCCTCTTCACCCGGGGAGGTATTACTATCTCGGCACGGCTAGTCTCGATTATGCCAAATTCTTCTCAAAGACGCAATCGCTGCCGGTGTACGTGTCGTTCGGTCAGGTTGTGTTGAGCGGACTCTGGAACTATGACGATTCACATCCGGATATTACTCCCGTTGTCGGCTCGACAACGCTCTGGTATCAATCCGTCGTCTTGTCGGGGGCGTATGTTCGTTCGATCGTTCCCAACAGCGCGACGATCGCGGTCGGCGACAGCCGAAAGCTGCTCATCAATATCAAGGGAAAACTACCCATTGGAATCTTCAGCGGCGAATTGGTGATGTCGAGCAACGATCAGGCGAAGCCGCATCTGCATGTGCCGATGAATATCAATGTTGCCCTAGAGCTCGGTGTTTCGTCCGGTTGGAATCTCGTTGCTGTGCCGATCAGCGTCGACGATAATCGAAAGGGAACACTCTTCCCGACGGCGACCTCAGCCGCGTTCGGCTATGCCGGCAGGTACGTTATTGCCGAGTCGCTGAACTATGGTACAGGCTATTGGTTGAAATTCCCGTCAGACCAGACCGTCGCGATTGGGGAGCGGGGGTTCAGTGAAAACACCATCCCTGTCCACCCGGCCTGGAACCTCATCGGGTCGCCCGGGTATATCGTGAAACGGGTTGACGTTCAGAGCGTTCCGCCCGGCAACATCGTTTCTCGATTCCTCGCTTACTCAAATGCCCGCGGCTACTTCAGCACCGATTCGCTCCTGCCTGGAAGAGGATTCTGGGTCAAGGCGGTGGGCAGCGGTCAGTTGATCATGAATGAGAGCGGAGCGCCGGCGACAAATCTTCCGCCCGCCGCAGCGGGGATCGCTCCGGATGAGGCAGCCGTCGGCGAATCGTTCGATATGCTGTCGTTCAGGGACGCTGCCGGCGGCGTGCGCACTCTTTATTTCTCGTCGTCGTCAAATTTCCGGCATGCTGATTGGTCGGAGTTGCCTCCGCGGTCCCCCGCAGGAGGCTTCGATGTGAGATTCGCCTCGCAGCGTCTTGTCGAAGTCCGAGATTCCTCAGCCGGGCATCAGGAGTATCCTATCCTTCTTGCGGACGCAACGTATCCCCTTACGGTGCGCTGGACCATTCACGGTCGGGAAGTCGGCCACGTGTTAAGGGTCATCTATGCGGGCGGGAAATCCGACCTATTTTCGATGAAAGAAAATGGCAGTGTTTCTCTCTCGAAGACGGATATTATTGAAATGAAACTTGTCACCGGCGCCGGAAGCATGTCGCAGATTCCGAAGATCTATGCCATGTACCAGAATTATCCGAATCCTTTCAACCCATCTACACAGATCCGATTTGATCTCCCTGCGGCGAGTCAGGTACGGCTGTCACTGTACAACACACTCGGCCAGGAAGTAGTGCGTCTCCTCGATGAAGACGATTATCCTGCCGGCGTACAGACCGTCGTCTGGAACGGGGTCGACGGGGAAGGGAAATCACTTCCGAGCGGCATGTATTTCTACAGGTTGAACGCGGTCGCCGCTGACGGCCACCATGAGCCATTCACTCAAACGCGGAAGCTGCTGCTGCTGAAATAGATTTGCAGTCATCGATTCAACGGTTGAAGAAGGCATCCTGAGGATGCCTTCTTCATTGTATCAGCCATGCTTGACTATGAAAGGGAAGTTTCATAGTATTCTTATGGATTCCCTGCTGGTCATCAACGCCCGCGGGATCCATCCATTTCATCATGGGAAACCGTCAGAAACCCACATATGTTTGGCATCTTGCCGCCGTCACCGTCCTGCTGGCAGCGGTTGCGGTGAGAGGACATGCGATCGAGACGCACGTTGGGACCGTTCGTCTCAACAGCGAGGTTTTGTGCCTCAATCATTGTACCGACTATTATCTCGAACCCGACACGGGAAAAGCGTTGCTCTATATTCGCGCAGTCGACCTTCCGCTCTTCGTTAACCGGCGCGTTCAGGTCTACGGCGCACGAGGATATTGCAGTGGTTGCCTGGTGCTTAATGTCACGAACATCGTTCGCCTCCCGGTGACGGGCGTTGAGCTCATTGACGATCGGCAGCCGATCCGGACATCGCTCTCACAGAACTACCCGAACCCATTCAATCCCTCCACCGACATCGAATTTCAAATCGAGAACGCCGGCCCGGTCTCGCTGAAAATCTATGACGTCCTCGGCCGTGAGCAGGCGACCGTGCTCGAGGCACCCCTTCCCCCCGGTGCGTATCGGGTTCATTGGAACGCAGGCGACCTGCCGAGCGGCATGTATTACTACAGGTTCCAGCACGGCCCGGCGACGATGACGAGGAAGATGCTGCTGGTGAGATAGCCATCTTATCTGATCTTGCCCTTCTAATCCTTTCCCCCCCCATTGCCCGGCTCTTCGGTCCGTTTTCCTCAGCTGCATCGCACGCGGGTACTGGCTCAATTTAAGATTTCTGTGACGGGAGGCAAATTGGGTGGCTCAGTTTAAATCCCAATTAATCCTTATATTTTTCCCAAAGCTTTTCGTTTTTTATGCGGTGGTATATCACGAGTGGGTTGACATCAAACCGCTTGGATATTGGAATCGAAACCTCCCTGATTACTACCTCATCATCAACATCGGGTAATTCTCGATATGCGGCCTTGATATTTGTCTCCCGTTGCTTAAGTTCTTCCACTAATACATTCCGAGGGACGAGAATTCTACGTGCAAATTCATAGGCATGCAGTTCCAACCAATTATATGCCTCTTCGGGCAGCGTAAGTCGAAGATTTTTCCACTCTTCTATTGTTTTGGGTCTTATGATCGGGATCAATTGCTTGTGCAATACGAGATGTCCGACTTCATGAGCGAGGGAGAATCTCATCTGTTGTCGTGTATACGAGCTCCAATAATGATCGTGATCTACCCGGATAGTTTTGCAATCATTGGATAGGAAAGCGTTTACGTGGAACGTCGAATAGAGGTTTGATTCCGGTAGAATAAAAACGGAAAGATCGAATTCTACTATGTCCTCAATGTCAACCGGAACGTCAGTTCCCCAAAATCTTTCCCTGAACTGTTCCGCTGAGTCCCAAATTTGTTGAGGTCTGAGAAAAGGTGCTTTAAAGTCCGACAGGTCTTTAATGAGAATTTACCTCCGTCGCAATAATTCTATCATCTTGTTAAGTTCTTCCTCGCTGGCTTTCTTGCCCCTGAATGTTCTAAAAAATAGTGGCAGGGCGTTAACCAGTTCCTCATCGGTTAAGAGATCGCTTGGAATTTTACCTCGTTCCTGAAAGGCGAGATCAAAAAACTGATACCATTCGTCCGTTCCCTTAACCAAGCCAAGTTGTTCTGCCCACTTCTCTAATGTTTTCCTGTTCTCCGTTGGGGGTAAATCACCCCTTTCCATCTTACTCCAATTGCTTGGATCATGCCCGAAATTGAGGCAGAATTCCCGTAATTTCATTCGCTTCCGGGCACGAAGTTCTCTTACGAACTCGCCGAAGCTCATACTTTAACCCTTCCGTTTGATAGTTGTGAACGTAGGTTAAAGTATACCACATTGAAATTACAATCGCAATACTATTGATAAATTGACTAAAATTGTGCCCTAATTCATTGATTTTTCGCATGGTTAAGAATATACTACAATTATGTTATCATGCAAGAAAAAAAGATCATTTTTAACTTGACAATACAACAATATTTACTATATTGAAGTATGGTGTTCGACATACCACAATAATAGGAGGGAAGTGCAATTATGAAACATCCTGAAACTGTAGAGGTACTCAAAGAATTTCTCAAAGACCTTGATGCGAGAAGAGAGGCTCTCATCAAGACAATCGAAATGCTCGAAGGCGACATCAAGGATTTTACTCTACCGCTCACCGGAACTCCCGTTAAGGTAACAAAAGTATCGTCCAGCCCATATTCAATTCAAGGACGTGTGGTAAACGCAACGATTGAATTGATTCATAAGCTCGGTCGTCAAGCCACCAACACCGAGATTTTGAACAACCTTAAAGAAAAGAATATCAGCTTGGGAGAGGGTAAAGATAAGGGGGCAGCGCTTGCTTCAATCTTGTTCCAAGAAGTTTCAAAAAAGAATGGACGACTAAGGAAGGTCGCTCGTGGAGTATATGATCTAAAATAAAAAGGGCAACCCGCAAATGCCTAATTCACAGAGGTTGCCCTTAGAAGTTGCGAGACGGACGCTATCCAGACGAAAGGAACGGTGTATGAGTAAACCGCTAAAAATACCAGACTAACGCCCGCGTTTTAGCGGGCCCACCGGATGTAGAAGCATCCGATAGGCCCTGTAATCAACGCCCGAGTGAACGAGCATTGACCCTGATACAAGATACGTTCATTGCGGGAAATAATCAAGAGTAAACGTAAGGAATACCGCAATGAACACACTATCGAATGACAAAAAAATCTTAATCCTCTCCCTTCTCGCAGAGGGCAATTCTCTCAGAACAATCTCCCGCGTGTCTGGTGTAGCTCGTAATACGATCAGCAAACTTCTCTTAGAAGCAGGTGAAAAGGATCAAGAGATCATGAACCGTGAAATGGTCAACCTCAGAGTCAACAAATTGCAGGTAGACGAAATCTGGACGTTTGTGGGCAAGAAACAGAAGCGATTGCAACCTCATGAATTCGATTCAGACCTTGGTGATCAATACGTTTTCGTGGCAATGGATGCAGACACGAAACTCGTACCTGCCTTCCGTGTGGGAAAGCGAACGGGTAGACTTGCCGAGTCATTCATGATGGAACTCTCTACACGCATCATGACAAAATTCCAACTTACAACGGATTCATTCTCAGGTTATCGTGAGGCCGTTGATCGTGTGTTCGGCGACGATATTGACTATGGACAAATCCATAAACAGTACCGAGAACAGGGCAAAGAAGAAGCACGACGGTACAGCCCGGGGACGATAATACGGGTTGACCGGAAAGCAATAAGTGGTGAGCCAAAATGGAGAGACGTGTCAACAAGCTTCATTGAACGCCAAAACTTGACTATGCGGATGCAGATGCGTAGATTTACACGGTTAACGAATGCCTTTAGCAAATCTTTGAGGCACTTGGAAGCATCACTGTCGATTCACTTTTTCCACTACAATTTAATGCGAATTCATGAATCGTTAAGAGTTACGCCCGCAATGCAGGCGGGAATTAGCAAACATCTTTGGACTTGGGAGGAGTTTTTGAGATGGAACATACAACAACAGAAGGCGGCATGACGCTATTCGGGCAGACAGCCATAAATAAGGATTTTTCCGATGATGCAAAGATAGTGCTTCATTGCGGCGACACGCACAAATTTCTCGAAACTATTCCAGACGAAAGCTTCCGGTTAATCATCACCTCGCCTCCATACAATCTGGGGAAATCCTACGAAACAAAAACCAGCATCGAGAAATATCTGGAAGGTCATGTCGATGCCATTGATGATTTGGTTAGGGTTTTGAAACCTGACGGTAATCTATGCTGGCAGGTTGGGAACTTTGTTGAAAGATCAGAGGTTTTTCCGCTTGACATATTTTACTACAAACTGTTTAAGGAAAGAGGATTAAAACTGAGGAACAGAATCATCTGGCATTTCGAGCACGGGTTACACGCTTCCAAGAGATTTTCCGGCAGGTACGAGACCATCCTTTGGTTCACCAAGAGCGACGATTACGTTTTCAATCTTGATCGAGTCCGGGTTCCATCCAAGTATCCTGGGAAAACATTCTATAAGGGAAAGAATCACGGAAAACCATCCGGGAATCCGTTAGGCAAGAATCCGTCTGATCTGTGGAAACTCATTGAACACGACTGGGATCAAGGCGTATGGGAAATTCCAAATGTCAAGGCCAATCACCCGGAAAAAACCATACATCCCTGCCAATTTCCCATCGAGCTTGTAGAACGCTGCGTTATCGCCCTCACCAATGAGGACGATTGGATTCTCGATCCATATTCAGGAGTAGGGTCAACACTAATCGCTGGCATCAGACATTCACGTAGGGTTGCTGGAGTCGAAAAAGAGAAACAGTATGTTCAAATTGCCAAGACGCGAATAAAATCATTCTTTGATGGCGACCTTAAGATAAGACCATTGGGAAAACCAGTCTTCCAGCCTACGGGGAGAGAGAAAGTTTCTCAAATTCCACTTGAATGGCTTATTGAGTGAGAATTGTTGGCTTATACTCATTTAACGGTGGAGCAGAGAATGTCCAAAAGAACTATCCCGACCTTTTGGTTGAGGTGAAGCAAGTTATTGCTGGTGTGAATGCGGAAGATCATAAAACTAAGAAAAGTGAAGAAAAAACGATGCTCGGAAAGATGCTCTACAGCCCCTCATCGTTGAATGGTGCTTTCAAGGAACAATTTCAGGTACACGGATGGGCAAGTCTGCGTGTCAAATGTGAATATCCGACGGAATATTATATTGATGGCTATGTTCCAACTCGCAAAAAACACCAACGTAAATCAGAGTTTAGGGAGATGGATTTCATTAAGCGAAAGTTGGGCGTCGAAGTGCAGTTCGGAAAATATTCTTTCATGGTTTATAATGTTGCTGCGAAGATGACAATATTCTCCAATCTTGGATTCATTAACGCTGGAATTGAGATTGTCCCCGTGAAGCAACTTGTTCATGATATGTCTACCGGCGTCTCCTACTTCGAGCAGTTCATATGGGACCTTAAGAATCGTGGTGTTTCAGACATCGACATCCCTGTGTTAATCATCGGAATTGATTCTTAAGATTGAAACTGAGCCACCCCATGTGATCCTTCCCCGAACGACCTCAAACTGAGCCAGTACCCGCACGCGGGCTTATTTGTTCTTTTCCGGAATTTTTGTTAGAATACGGTCAACTTTTGCGGCGCCCATGCAGGTGCACATCACGCACTACATAAAATTTTGAGGCGTTATCATGAATATGTTGGTCATCTCACTCATCCTCGTTGCCTGCCTTCTGATCGTGGTGCTTCTGGTGATCGTGAGACGGCCGCGCCCGGCGCCTGGAGCGGACGCGGCGCAATCGATGGTCATGATGCAGCAGCATGTCGAGGCGCTGCGGACCGACGTGCGATCGAGCCTGCAGAACATCACTGACAATGTGAACCAGCAGCTCACGGCGGTCACCCAGCAGATGCAATCGCAAACGGCGTCGGTCGGGAGCAGACTTGACACGGCGGCGCGGGTCATCGGAGATGTTCAAAAAAACCTCGGCGAGCTCGGGAAAGCGACGGAGGAGATCAAAGAGCTGGGACTGAGTGTGTCAAAGCTTGACGAGCTCCTGCGGGCTCCCAAGCTCCGCGGCGGACTCGGCGAATACCTGCTCGAGGAACTGCTGAAACAGGTGTTGCCGGCCGACCATTTCGAGATGCAGTACCATTTCCGGAACGGAACGATCGTCGATGCCATCATCCGGACATCGGACAGACTAGCCGCGATCGATTCAAAGTTTCCTCTGGAAAATTTCAGGAAGATGACCACTGCGAACAATGACGCCGACAAGAAAACTCATCAAAAGGCCTTCATCAACGATGTGAAGAAACATATCGATGCTATCGCGACAAAGTACATCCTGCCGGACGAGGGAACATTTCCATTTGCGCTGATGTATATCCCTGCCGAGAATATTTATTATGAGATCATCATCAAGGACGAGCTTTCTAACGGTGTCGGGCTCTATAACTATGCCATCGAACGGAAGGTCGTCCCGGTTTCGCCAAACAGTTTCTATGCCTATCTCCAGGTGATAGCGCTCGGGCTGCGGGGCCTGAGCATCGAGCGGAGCGCCCAGGATATCCTCAGCACATTGGGCCGCCTTCACGGGGATATCCAGAGGGTCCGGGAGGCCTTTGACATTGTTGGATCGCACATCGATAATGCGCGAAAGAAATACGATGAGGCGGAAAAGCGTTTGTCAAATTTTGAGGCGCGCCTGGAGAACGTTGCCGGTCATGAGCTGGACGAAAGCAGTCCCCCACTCCCGGCCGGTCAGGAAAAACTTTTTTTGTCGTGAAGGGGTTCGGTGCAACGAATGGTCCGTCTCATTGTTCATCCAAAGAATCCCCAGGGAAGGCACCTCGCGCGTGCCGTAGAGGTCCTGCGCGCCGGCGGCGTCATCATTTATCCGACCGACACGGTGTACGGCATCGGCTGCAGCATCTTCGATAAACAGGCGATCGAACGGATCTACCGGATCAAACGCCAGGAGCTCAGCAAGCCGTTTAGTTTCATCTGTTCGGATCTCAGTCACATCAGTGAGTTCGCGAAAGTATCCAACTCTGCATTTCGATTGATGAAGCATCTTATCCCTGGACCGTTCACTTTCATCCTGCCGGCAAGCAGGCTGAAGCAGCTTCCCAAAAGCATGATATCGAAACGTAAAGAGGTTGGGATTCGCGTTCCGGACAATCCTTTGTGCCAGCAGCTCATCAAAGTGCTCGGTCATCCGATCCTCAATGCGAGCGTCAACGATGATGAAGGGGACGTGATCAATGATCCGGAAGCGATCGCAGAACGCTACGGACACGAGGTCGACGTTCTGCTTGACGGAGGGAAGAGCATGCTGGAGCTTTCGACGATTCTTGATCTCACGGGGGATCAGCCGAATATTATTCGTGAAGGCGCGGGGGACCTCCGTCGCCTCAACCTGGCGCCACAGCACTAAGGACGCGATGTATCTGAAAAACCATTCTCTCACGCTGACGAACAAGGAGTCGGTCATACGCGGCGAAAAGCTCGACGTCGTTGCAGTCTATGCCGATCTCCGCGGCTTTTCGCATTGGTCGCTTGTGGCGACACCGAACCAGATCACCAGGGTCATCGAAGTTGTCTATGACCGGGTTATCCAGCTTGCCTTTTTCTACAAGCATACGTTCCATAAATTTCTCGGTGACGGCTTTGTCCTCATCTGGGAAGTTGCCGATCACGGATCACGCGCGGCGGCGCTGCACTGGGCCCTGGAGGCAGCCTTCGAAATACATAAGCGGTACTGGTTTATCGCGAAGAGCCTTGAGTTTCCCTCGCCGCTCGGATTCGGAGTTGGGATCTCCTGCGGGGAAGTCGTACGCATCGATCCCGAAACGTTCATTGCGGAGATCAACGAGCCGGATTTCGTCGGCTATCCGATGAACAGCGGAGCGCGCCTGCAAAAGCTTGCCGGTCCATTCGGTACCGTTGTCGATAAGGCCGCGGCGAAAGAAGCTGAGCAATTTCCGCGGCAGGTTCTGAGAGACCGTAACAACGTTCTCCGGTTCGAGCTGCTTGCGCCAAACGACAAAGCCAAGGTCATGGCGAACAAGCTCGCCGGGCTCCACAGCGCGGACGTGACCGGGTTTCGCTATGTCGTATGGCCCTATGTCAAAGATTCTTTATGGCATGTTGATGGAAGACCGTGAACGACAGTCAGCAGGCAGTGACGACGGATCTCTCCTTGGTGCACGCCCAAACGAGCGGCCTGTGAGGAGCGTCGCTCGAAATCTCCTGTACGGCATTCTGGTGGCATTGTTGATCTGGCTGGTCCACGCTCTTTTTGGTCTTGTCCACTGGCAGCGTCTTCCGGGCTACCTGATCATCGGCAATATGATGACGTTCGCCGGCTGGGGTGCAGAAGTGCTGTGGCGCAATACGATCGGGAACATGTTGATGCGGCCGCCGCCTTTCGTCGCGTACCTGGCGCGCATTCCGTTCTGGTATCTTGCGGGAGGTATCGGGTATGTTCTCGGCATGCTTGTGGCAAAAAAAACCGGTCTCATCGGCTTCTATGATATCCCCGTTGAGCCGCTGTTTGCCCTCGGTGGCAAGATCGGATGTCTTGTTCAGATTCTGTTTCAGATACCGGTGGAGCGATTTGGGGTGAAGTATTTCCGGTATGGTCGATGAGTGAACCTGCAGCCGACTCACTATTTCAAAATTCATGACGCGCGTAGATCAACATAAGATCGTCGAAACGCTCAACGATTACGTCTACAAGATGAAGGGACGTGACCTTGATGAGTTCGAGATGATGAGGAAACGAGATCGTGACGACGAAGAGCTCGATGAACTCTCCCGCCACAGTCTCTCCGAGCTCTACATCAAGTACGTCCCGGAACGATTGCGCTAAGCGACGGCGCGATGCTTTTCTGAACTCTGTTTTTGTCTCGATGATGGCCGGTACGTCAGAACCCATGGAGATCGCGGGCCTTTTATGCCAGTGCTGCTGAAGAAACATTATTCTCTTTCCTCCGGCGGCGTCGAGGAAGAGATCCACCGGCGCCTGAAAGCGGGGGAAGTGGAGAGCTTCCTGTATGTCGTGCCGACGAAGCGCAAGATGAGAGATCTTCAACGCGAGTTTCTTCGTCATGTTCCCGGTCACGTTGCCCCGGCGTTTCATCTCTTTACGTTCGAAACGCTTGCAGCACGCCTCTTTGCCCTCCTCTGCAAACCGAGACGGCTGGTCTCAAGGCCTGTCCAGGCTGTCCTCATCCTCGAAGCGATCCGGTCGGTCGGGCATTCCCTATCGTATATCCGGCTACACGGACGCCGGCGTTCCCTCCCGCCGGGGACGCTCCAGAAACTCATCGACGTCGTCAATGCTCTGAAAGAATCAGGCGTCTATCTCCCGAGCCTCATCGAGGAGGCGGAGCAAGCCGGGCTTGCTGAACGGCCGAAGCTCAGGGATATCCTTGCCATCTCCGAGAAATATGAAGAGCTCCTCGGCGAGCGCTTCGTTGATGTTCCGGGGATGATGAAGGATCTCAATGCGCAATGGGAAGGGCCGCGGTGTGAACAGCTCTTCCGCGAGCACTATCCGGAATGCCGTACGATCTTCGTTTCGGGATTTGACGAATTTTCCATCCCCGAGCTCACCATGCTCCATCTTCTGTCCGGCATCGCAGACCTCGGAACGCTCGTGTCCTTCGACTATCATCCCAATAACGATGAAGTGTTCGGTCATCTGAAGGAGAACTACGAAAAACTTCTCGATATGGGGTTCTCGGGCGGACCGTCGCTCGACGGCGATCACTCAGGATTTCAATCGTATGTTGCCGAGCATCTCTTTCTCCCGCACCGCCCGCCCGCGCGGCTCGATTGCAAGAACACGATCACTCTCGTTCGGGCTCACGACCGAGAGCATGAAGTTGAACTGATCGCCAAGATCATCAAGCGGCTTGTCCGCGAACGGCCGGACCGCGACCTGAGCAAGATCTGTGTAGCGATACACCATCCGCAGATCTATACCGCCCTCTTCAGAGAAATCTTCGCCGAGTACGGTGTGCCGGCCAACATCACGGACAGGTATCATCTCAATCAATCGCCGTTCGTGGTTTCATTGCTGTCGCTCTTTTCCATCGAAGAGCATAGTTACCGGCTGGTGGATATCATGAGAGCCCTCTCGAGCCCGTATCTCGACTTCCGCTCTTCCGGCGGCAAGATTGACGCTGGCAATCTGTATGCGGTCGGATCGATGCTGAAGAACCCGACAGGCCGTGCTGCGTGGTTGCGGCGGATCGAGGAGCGGCTCTCGCTCATCGATCAGGAACTCTATTCGTTTGATGATGACGGCCACAGGTCCCGCTTCGAGCAGGAGAAAGAGATGCTCTTGAAAGCCCGACTTGACCTGAACGCTCTTTCGCGACTCCTGCAGCGGTTCACCGTCTCGATGAGACCGATCGAATTCAAAATGAACCTGGTTCAACTCCTTGACGAGCTTCGGGTTGTCGATCGGATTCTCGCCGGGCAAACTCCTGACCATGCCCGCATGGAAATCGATGCCAGAGCGTACCAAAAATTCGTCAGCTTTCTGGACGACTTTCTCCAGATCCTTGCCATCGAAGGGAAAGGCGACGAACCGCTGCGGCTTTCGTTTTATACGGAACGACTTCGCCAGACAATCTCCGAGGTGAGGTACAATGTCCGGCAGCGGTACGGCTACGGGGTCTATGTGACATCGATGGATGAGACACGAGGACTGATGTTCGACACCATGTTCATTGCCGGGCTCGTCGACGGCGAATTTCCACCCGTCTATCGTCCGGAGATCTTCTTGGGCTCATCCCGCCGGGAGCGGAAAGAACGATATCACCTTCGCGAGCATCGTTATCTGTTCTACCAGGCCGCGACAAATTTTACCGAACATCTTTTTCTCACCGTCCCGGAGCACGACGGCGACAAGAAGCTGGTTCCTTCGTCATTCCTGGAATCGTTGCAGAATATCGTCGAGTTCGAAGACCCGGGACCCGCCCTCCCGAAGGATTTTTCACGACGGCTCTATTCCGAGGATGAATTGATCCGCTTTGCGGGAGAGCAATTATCGGGGGATCGCCTCTCCGGCGCCGGCGATCTCGCGGTATCGACATGGCCGGCAGAACTGAGAAATACACTCGATCATATGCGCATCGCTGCTCAGGTCGAACAGAGCCGTCTCGACGGACGGACCCTGCCGGCGTACGGCGGTCGATTGACCGGTCTTCTCACCGCCGAGGCCGATCAGGCTCTGGCGGGTTTCCGTCACCGCGTCTTTTCCGTGACGCAATTGGAATCGTACGGCAGATGTCCGTTTCAATTCTTCGCCGACAAAGTTCTGCGGCTCAACGTGACTGAGGACCTTGAGGAAGGCCTGACGCCGATGGAGCGCGGAGGCATCCTTCATGCAATTCTCTTCGAGTTCTATACCGAGCGCCGCGACAATCGTCTCACCCCGCTGACACAAGCGACCGATGAAGAATTCCGCGCCGCCACGGAACAACTCTCGAAGATAGCGAAACGAAAGATCGACGGGATCAAGCTCTCGGACATATTCTGGGATCTCGAGAAGGAGATCATTCTCGGTACACCGAACCGTAAGGGGATGATGCAGGAGTTTCTCGAAGAGGAACGCAGCCGGGGCGTTGAGACGATCCCGGCATACTTTGAAGTTGCGTTCGGACCGCATGTCGATGCGACGCGAAGGGTCGATCCGCTGCTGAGATCGATGGAATCGGTGAAAGCAGGCAGCGTCCAGCTGCGCGGCAAGATCGACCGGATCGATGTCGGAAAAGATTTTTTTGCGATCATCGATTACAAGAGCGGCACAACAGTCGCCGGCAGGCGTGAAATCGATCTCGGCATCAGCCTGCAACTCCCGCTCTATCTCTATGCCGTCGAACAGATCTTCGCGGAGCATGAGAAAAAACACCTGACCGGCGCTTCAGGCAGCTACTACACACTGAAATCTCCGGTCAGGGAAAAGCTCGGCATCGGTAACGGCGAATACAACGGCAGGGCCTTCAGCAAGGCCTCGAAAAGCCGCCAGTTGTTGAACGATGATATCGAATTGAAATCAATCATCGCGCAGGCCATTGCATTTGTGAACGAATATGTGGATGCTATAGCGAAAGGAGATTTTCCCGTCCGACCGAAAATGTCCGACAAGGTCTGCCCGTATTGCGATTTCAGGACGATATGCAGAATACAGGTCCAGAGAGATCTTGCCGCGAAGGACGCAACATGAGGCCGCTGGGCATCGCACGGGTATTTACACGTTTGACCTTTTGCGTGGAATCTGTGAATGCGAAGAGTGTCAAAAGAGGGCAGGAGAATAGCCCACGGGTTATTCATGACAGCGTGACTTTATTCATAAGGAGAGACCATGGAAGAAGATTATCTTGACGAAGAGTTCAGCATCATGTACAGGGAATCGGGGCGAACCCACGTCCTCGATTCGAACACACTTAAGAGGCCGGTGAGAAACCTCAAAGTCCGGAAACCTATGGTGATCGATGCCGGTCAAACGCTCCAGGATGCCATTTCCGTCATGCAGTCCAAGAAATTCGGCTGTCTGCTCGTGACGTCGGAAGGCTCCCGGCTGGCCGGGATTCTCACCGAGCGCGATATTCTCATGAAAGCACTCGGTGAGAAAAGAAATTTCAAGGAGATCAGGATCAGGGAGATCATGACCCCAGATCCGGAATCGGTTCAACCCGACGATAGTATCGCGTTTGTCATGAATGCAATGCACGTCGGAGGGTACCGGCATGTCCCTGTCGTGGATGAACGTCATGTCCCGGTGGCGGTTGTCTCGGTCAAGGACATCGTCGCTTTCATTGTGGAGAATTTCCCCGAGGAGATACTCAACCTTCCTCCGAAAACATCGCGGCAGACGCCGCAGCAGAACGGCGGGTAGAGCGGATGCCCCGCCGGGTCAACACACACCTTTACTCGGAGTGAACCACATGCCGACTTCTTCCTTCCATCGCATCGGGGTTCTCACCGGCGGGGGCGATTGCCCCGGTCTCAATGCCGTCATTCGCAGCGTGGCCAAACCCGCAATGAGGGTCCATGGCGCCGCTGTCATCGGTATCATGGATGGATTTGAAGGTCTCGTCGAAGGCCGAATGCGGGAGCTTTCGGCGATGGACGTCAGCGGCATCATCAACATCGGGGGAACCATTCTCGGCACATCAAACAAGGGGGATCCGTTCCATTACCCGACGGAGAGACCAGGCGGCGTCACGATCTCCGATTGTTCGGAGAAGGCGATCGAAAATTACAAACGATGGCACCTCGACGCCCTCGTTGCGATCGGGGGAGACGGCACGATGGCCATCGCGCACAAGTTCTCGAAGTTGGGCCTGAATGTCATCGGTGTCCCCAAGACGATCGACAATGATCTGGAAGCAACCGACGTCACGTTCGGTTACGATTCGGCGCTTGCAGTGGCGACGGAGGCGATCGACCGGCTGCAGACGACGGCCTCGGCGCACCACCGCGTGATCGTCGTCGAAGTCATGGGGCGATATGCCGGATGGATCGCCATGGGAGCCGGTCTGGCCGGCGGCGCGGACGTCATCCTGATTCCGGAGATTCCCTTCAAATGGAGCTCGATCTTCAATTGCGTGATGGGACGCAGCTCGGGTGCGCGCTTCAGCATCATCTGCGTTGCGGAAGGGGCAAAACCTGCCGGTGGAGATGTCGTGGTCAAAGAAACCGATGCAAAGCGTACCGACCCGGTCAGGCTCGGCGGCATCGCGGATATCGTCGCGGACAGGATTCATGAGGAAACAAAACTTGAGACGAGGGTCACAGTCCTGGGCCATCTCCAGCGCGGCGGGAGCCCGACGGCATTTGATAGAATCCTTGCGACGAAGTTCGGAGCGCTGGCGCTCGAAGCAGCCGCACGACATGAATTTGGCTGTATGGTGAGCCTCCGCGGCCGGGATGTTGTCACCGTGCGCCTCGAAGACGCGGTCAAGCGTCAGCGGCTTGTCCCGCCCGATTCACAGCTGATCGTCGCCGCCAGAGCCGTCGGCACTTGCCTGGGCGATTGACCACATAGAACGATGCATCGATCGTACGCAGAGACGTGAACGGATCGTATAATTCGCTTCATTCGAAAACCATCGAACCGGATTTTCTGCTGGCAGCATATGCCGCCGGGTACTTTCCGATGGCAGAATCGCGCGACGGGCCGCTCCGCTGGTTTTCCCCCGATCCAAGGGCCGTTATTCCTCTTGATGCGTTTACCGTGTCCCGCAGCATGCGGCAGACTCTCAAAAAAAATGTCTTTCATGAGAGAATCGATACCGTCTTCGACGAGGTCATCCGCGCTTGCGGTGAGCGCGAGAAGACGTGGATCTCCGAGGAAATCATCGGAAGCTATCTGGAATTGCACCGGCGCGGCTACGCCCATAGCATTGAAGCATGGCATGAAGGGAAACTCGCCGGCGGCCTTTATGGCGTCGCACTTGGCGGAGCGTTTTTTGGCGAGTCGATGTTCAGCCGGGTGCGGGATGCTTCCAAGGTCGCTCTTGTCTGGCTCGTTGAACGTCTCCGCGGCGGCGGATTCGAATTGCTCGACACGCAGTTTATGACTCCCCATCTTGCCCGGTTCGGCGCGGTGGAAATTTCCCGAAAGGCCTATCTGCGGCAATTGCGGCACGCCGTCGGGAAAAGCACGCGATTTTAGTCCCGGCTCCATGGTTTCATCATGTCTTGAAACGCCAGGTCGCAGAGATCGCTGAGAGCTGGCATGCGCCGTCCGCTGCATGGCGACCTCGGCGCCTCTTCCTTTAAGAACCATCGGATGCTAGCAACCCTGCCGCGCATTGACATCGAGAGCAATCTTTTCTATATTCATACTCCGTAGTATCGCCGCTATTTTCTAAAAAGGATTCCCCCATGATCAAATCGATAATGCTGTTCGCTCTGGCTTTTTGCCTGACAACGGGTCTCTCACAGGAGCCGGCTATGAAGGTCTACGCTGTCCGCTGTGGAAAACTCATCGATGGCCGGAATGATCGGGTTCAGGAAAATGTCACCATGATCATTGAAGGAAACATCATCAGGAGCGTCGGCAAAGAGGCCAAAATTCCCGTCAATGCTGAGATGGTCGATCTGGGAAATCTAACCGTCCTCCCGGGACTGATCGACTGTCACACGCATGTTCTTCTCCAGGGAGACATCACGAATGAAGACTATGACAACCAGCTGTTGAAAGAATCGATCCCGTACCGTACGATACGCGGCGCCGTTGCCGCACAGGCGGCACTGCGGAATGGCTTTACCACCATCCGTGACGTCGAAACCGAGGGCGCAATGTATGCCGATGTCGACATCAAAAAGGCGATCAACAACGGCATCATCCAGGGACCGCGGATGTTTGTCTCCACACGCTCCCTCGATGTGACCGGCGCGTATCCTTTATTGGGATACTCCTGGGAATTGCACATGCCGAAAGGAGTGCAGGTCGTCGACGGTGTGGATGAATGCCGAAAGGCGGTCCGCGAACAGATCGAGCATGGGGCCGACTGGATCAAAGTGTACGCGGACAGGAGCTATTATTTTCTTCCCGACAGCTCGCTGCACGGTATCACGACCTTTACGTTCGATGAACTGAAGGCGGTCTGCGACGAAGCCCACAAACTTCGCCATAATGTTGCTGCGCATGCCGTCGGAAGGGAAGGAATAGAGAACTCCCTTCGCGCCGGAGTCAATACCATCGAGCATGGCGACGGTTTCGATGATGAATTGATCGGTCTCGCGAAGCAGAAGGGGGCCTACTGGTGCCCAACGTTGTTTGTCACAGAGTATGTCGCGGAAGGCCGCGCCAGGGAAGGAAGACCGATCTATAAACAAATGATCAGCCATCAACGAAAGGCGTTCGCGAAAGCCGTGAAAGCCGGCTTGAAGATCGCCCTCGGCACGGATGTGGGAGGATTCGCGTGGGACATCAATCAGGCCGTCGAACTGAGGAGAATGGTCGACGCAGGCATGTCGCCGATGCAGGCGATCAAAGCTTCAACTTCCGTGGCGGCAGAGCTGCTGGCGATGCAGGGGAAACTCGGCGAACTCACGCCCGGCGCTCTTGCTGATCTCATTGCCGTCCATGGCGATCCTCTAAAAGAGATCTCCGCGCTTGAGCATGTCGTCTTTGTCATGAAAGACGGGAAAATCTATAAGAATGTCAGCGGTCAGTGAGACGCGTCGCCTGCCCGAAAACTCTTCGAAACAGAGCAGCGAATGCCATCGGATCTTTGCCACCTCTTGTGTGCCTGTTGTGCATCGTTTAATCCCTTTATCTGCTGTGCTCCTTCTCATCGGCCTTTCTATTCCAGCAGATGCCGGGACATTCAAATCGGGGGGACCTGCCAAGACAACTATCCCCGTCGGTTGGACGAAGCGCCTTCGTCAGGGAAACAGCTCAATGAAGGTATGGCTGAACAATGAACTGGTCGTCGGCATTCAGGCCGCCCCCGATTTTCGTCTCATCGGCCTCGATTATCCCGTCGGCTCGAACAATGAGCATCTCTACGGTGGAGGCCCAACCATCGGCGGCATCGTGAACGGTGAACGACGCGTCAGCTCGGCCTACTGGGAAGGGATCCAGGAATTTGATCCATCGCAGAAGGACACGCTGCGCGAGCGGCTATGGCAGACGTACGCATCTCTCGATACGACTGCCGATTCCAGTGTCGTCGGTTACTACAAGTCGTTCATGGGGAGGAGGAAATACGATGATGATCACGACGGCAAGATCGATGAGGATGAACTCGACGGGATGGATAATGATGGG